>OGYJ01001313.1_pt1 | contig 20215 bp, 17 predicted proteins | sample 1576531 | NCBI WGS metagenome assembly OGYJ01 (sample SAMEA3541574, study PRJEB24748) | human gut metagenome | biome: human gut; feature: human-associated habitat; material: faeces | place: China | collected 2012 | reverse complement strand
TTATAATTAAAGACAGAAAATTCCTTGGGAATAAACCGGGGTGGATTGGGTACCACGTCTATGGTCGTTGCATCAAAGCTCATGGAAATTGCCCAAAAAATCGGAATCAGTACGATTACCAGTGCCGCTCCCAATATCGTTATTAAAACAGCCTGACTAAATATCTTTTTCTTCTTCATACGCAAGCACCCCTAAATCGTTTTCGTTACCTTTAAGTTAATCGCAGTAACCGTAAATACAATAATAAATAAGATAACCGCTCCGGCACAGGACAATCCATAGCTCGGATTTTCAAAGCTGTACTGATATATATACATCAATATCGTCTGTAAGGATCCTGCCGGCTTACCGGATGACGAATTTCCTGACAAAATATACAAATCGGTAAATCTGCTGAAGCCGCTGATAATACCTGTTATAAACAGAAAGATGAAATTATTACGCATAAGTGGTATCGTAATATACCGCCATCTCCGGAAGCTGCCTGCACCATCCATCATCGCAGCCTCATACAGCTCAGTAGGGATAGACTGAAGCCCTGCCAGGCAGATCAGCATGTTATAACCAAGTGTAGTCCATATCTGGATAATGCTTGCCCCTACCTTTGTCAGAGAAGGATCTGACAACCAGCCAATCTCTATTTTTTTACCAAGGATATTAGAAAGCGCCAGATTGATCAGGCCGTTGTCCACCTGTAATATGTACTGGAAGATCAGCACGATGCTGACTCCTGTTATAATATTAGGCATATAGAATCCAAGCCGGAATACCGTTTGTGCCTTTTTGTTCCTTACCCCGTTTGCACCACAGGCAATCACAAATCCCAAAGGAATTGCCAGTAATGACATTAGTGCAAGGATCAATGTATTCAGTATCGATTTTCGAAAGCCGCTGCTCTCCAGCAGCACCTTATAATTTTGGAAGCCCACATTACTCTGTATTTCACCGATCACATTTACATCGTGAAAGCTGTAATTCACAGCCTTGATCGTTGGGATATAAGTCAGAATCAAAAGGCAGATAAATGTCGGTAACAGAAAAGTCAGCCAGATCAGATTCTTTTTCCATTTATAAACATTTTTCCCAAAATTCCGAGATCCAATTTTTTTATTCATCCAATCTCTCCCTTTCTGTCTGGGATGTGCGGGCTTTCACACACGGTGAAAGCCCTGCTCCATTTTTGTTTCTTTATTGATAGGATGCCGCCTGTTCCTCATAAGCAGCCTGAATATTTTCAGCAGCCTCCTCCGGTGTCAGATCACCTGCAAACATCGCAGACAGTCCATTTGCCTTGAATGCATTGGAGCTTCCAAGGAATGCATCATCATACTCACTTGCAAAAATAGTGAAGTTATCGGGTGTAGCTGCCAGTGTATTGAAGAATACATCCGCAAAAGGAATATTTTCAGCTGATAACCGTTCAATAGCCTCCTTGTTATTCGGGATCTTACCGCCTTCCCAGCACCAGTCTGCAATGTCCTGATTTGTTGCCATCCATTTGATGAATTCCCAGCATGCTTCCTTATTCTGTGCATTCTTTGCGATTGCCATATTCCAGTCACCGGTAAAGTTTGCCCAGCCCTCACGTCCATTTTCCAGTACCGGAGAATATGCATAGCCATAACGGTCTGTCAGACCAAGGCTTTCTGTTTTCTGATAATTGGATACCAGGTTCTGTGAATACCACATAGCAATATTATTATTTTCTGTTCCAAAGTTTTCTGCTCCACGTCCTTCCAGGAAGCCCTTAGGACATGTCTTTGCCAGTTCATTTACAAATTCGAAGCCCTTCAGTGCTTCAGGAGAAGTATAGTTCACCTTCGTATCCATCTGCTTGTCTGCATATTCAATTACCTTTGTATCTTTTGAAAAATAGTAGCCGATCATGGAACGTCCTACCCAGTCACTGCTTGCACCGTCAATATAATAGCCATATGTCTGCTCACCAGTCACCGGATCTGTACCTGTCATTTTCTTTGCCGCATCAAGCACATCTTCCCAAGTCCATGTTTCATCAGGATAGTCAAGTCCATAATCATCAAAGATCTTCTTATCATACATAATAGATGTTGCTGCTGCTGTGATCGGGATACCGGTAGGAACCAATTTTGTGTAATTGGACTTATCTGCTCTTCTGTAGGAATATTTCAGTAAAAGTCCATCCAGGAAATCTCCGTCCTTTTCCGCATAAGGTGTCAGATCTTCTACTATATCCACAATACTTGCACCATGTACAACAACGTCAACCTGGTTTGCTGCCGCTACCGTTGTCAGCTTTGCCTGCCAGCTGTCCCACGGAATACCTGTAAGCTGCAGCTCTACATTAGGATGCTCTGCCTCATATAACTCCTTGATCACATAGTAACCTCTGACTGTCTGCTTGGTAACAGGATTTGTTGTATCATTCTCATTTTCCATGGGTCCGACAACACGGATAACTATCTTCTCTCCTGAATCCGATGCTGCGGTTTCTGTACCTTCCTGCTGCTCAGCTGTGTCTGCTGCTGTGGTGCTTCCTCCATCCTGTGTACCCTTACTGCTGCCGCACCCTGCAAGCAGCATTACTGCTGCAAGTGACAAAGCCGCTACTGCTTTCATTTTTCTCTTCATAACCATACCTCCTTTGATTGTGTGACAGTTCCTATAGACTGTCGTTTTATTTATTTTCTTTTAAGCTTCACATGTGTACTGCCTAATGGTGGTACCTCCACCTTTATCGTGTGTAATGTTGTGTCAAAATGGATATACCCGCCCGGTGTATATCGTTGAATTGCATAATCATCATGAAAACAGATATCGTCTTCCACGTATAATACCGGCTTTCCATAAAACATATTTCCCATATTGCCAAGCCCGATATGCAACGTGCCATCCTCATGTATCTCATACTGATAAATCTGTCCTTCTGACGCATGAGCAATATTTCCGCATACCCTGTTCATTAAATGTGCATTCAATCTATCTACATCATCCGGTAATTCTTCCGCAAAGCTTCTCATTGTGAATTTAAAATTCCACCTTGCCAGGGTCTTTGGCCATTCATAGGAACGACTTACATACATTCGTAATCCTGTATTCTCCCCTGTTTTCCTTATCGTTGTACCTGCATAAATCCCAGCCTCTGTCTGAAGCCCTATAAGCACCTGTGCATCTACTGCCTGGAACAGTGCCTTGTCTTCCGTTCTGCTTTTGGTGTTATAAACCGGCTTTACAGAAACAACCTGTTCTACAAACTTACCATCCTTTACACAGGCCAGTGCATCACAGTCAATGCCCTTCCAGTATTTCTCTATTGCTTCCTGATCCAGACAGAGACAGTCAGCTTCCTTCGCTTCCGCTCTTTTCAGTCCCAGCTCGCGGATCAGATATTCATTATCGGTATTTCCGATCACAACGATCCCGGCTCCCTGCCTGTTCTTCTCAAGAAGTGCCTCAACCTCTTCATTGGTGATTCCCATAGGATTGACAAGAACGTATCCGTCTGCGTTACTTTTCTTCAGATTCTTACTGTTAACAGCACAGTGGATCGATGCACCTGCCATAATGGCTCTTAATCCCGGAGCTGTCAGCTCCCACCGTTCGCCCCTGTCCAAATGATACTGATACACTGCATCTGAAAATACAAGCACAGGTCCGTTTGTTTTCAGAATGGGTTCTTCAAATCCTATATCCCATCTGTCCTTCAGGAATTTCCAGTCCTGCTTCTCCAGGTCTGTTCCAAAAATAAACTGTAGTCCCTCTGTTGCGCGGACATAATTTCCTTCCTCATTGATAAAGGTTGTACTTGGCAGTGACAATGACTGTCTTTCCAGCGCATTTGGCATATCCTTAACTGCAATCCAGTGCTCCGGTGCATTGCAGGTGGCAATTGCCCAGTACAGATGCAGATCCGGTGCATATGCCCTGCTTGTCACAAAGCTGACAATTTCACCGGCTTCCCAAACATACAGCCACTCACCGCCTCTGTGTCCCCAGTTTTCCTCTCTTGCCTGGATGCAGACTGCACCCACACCGCTTTCGGACAACAGCTTATAATCCACACCGTAGTCATAAATTGCATCTACAGCTCCTCTTGCCCATGGATCCATGGAAACAAATTCTTTTCCATGCTTTTCCAATCCCTGTTTCATTTTTTTAAAGAAAGAAGCCCACCTCTGCGCATAAAACTTCATCCAAAGAGACCGATTCCCGGGATCATTCCAGATAAAGTCTGCCTGTTCAGACGTCTTCTCACCCTTAACCTTTATTCCTGACCAGGTTTCAAACTGATCGATCATATCCGGATGGAAATCTCCATCCTTCAGCATAACGCCAAGACCGCACCAGCCATCCCCTGCCAGAAAGCCATCCATATGAAAATCCTCCAGATACCTGATCAGATCTTCCAGAAATACATCTTCATAGTAGCGTCCATCCGGAAGCCTTCTCAGCGGATTAATGGATCCTGTACTATTCCTTAAGGAACCGCCATCCCTTGTCATGATGAAAATATCATATTCATCTGCATGCTCCATAAGCCATTCTGCTCTGGTATTGTATTCATCATGTATATTCGGCTGGGCAAGTGCACCAAAGAAAAATTTGGTTCCTGCCTTATGCAGTTCCTCTACCAATCCGTACAGCTGCCTCTGACTCCAGACGTTACCACCCGGCATTTCTCTTTCGCATGTCCACAGGTAAGGCACTGTCGCATTATCAATGATCCCGTTATAGGAATGAACCTGTTCTACAGAGCATTCCAGCAGGGTAACAGCATCTGGAACAAACCCAAGCGTTTCCAAATAATTATGTACCCCATAATCCTTCTCCCTGTTGTCAAATGCCCTTAAATCGAGCGAATCCAAAATATGATAATTCATACCTTCACCTCACTTGTTTCTCAAATTTCATTATTTGAAATTTAATTTCATTTCTTGATTATAGTATATTCCATGCAGCAGAAAATGTCAATCAGATGCTTGTTTTTTTACTTTGTCAAAATAGTATTGTTCCACTTCTCCGATCCGTTTCACCTTGGGAAGTGATCCTCCGCCAGAGAACTCTGCTTTTAGCCAGATATCAACCAGGCATTTAGCCAGCTCCTTCCCGATCACTCTTTCTCCCATGCAGAGGATCTGTGCGTCATTGCTTTTTCTGGCTCTCTCTGCAGAATACGGGTCATGACAGACTGCTGCCCGTATCCCCGGGACTTTATTGGCCGTAATAGCCATTCCGATTCCAGTTCCGCAAACCAGAATGCCCCGCTCATATTTTCCTTCTGCTACTGCCTCAGCTACCTTCCTTGCTATATCCGGGTATAAAACAGTTTCTCCCTCTGCCGCTCCGTAATCTTCATATTCAACACCGATATCAGACAAATGCTCCATTATCGTCTTTTTCAGCTGATATGCTGCTTCATCACAGCCAATTGCAAGTTTCACCCGATCACCTCCATTATACCGTCTGCAAAGCTCTGAAGCAGGATACAGCAGGATACAGCCCCGGCATCCAGTACACCTCTTGACCGTTCCCCAAGTCTGCTGGCACGTCCGAATTTTGCTATCATATCCTTCGTGGAATCTCTTCCACTCTCTGCAGCCTTTTTCATCTGTACAAGGGCAGTCTGCATATCCGCACCCTCCTGGCCGGCTTTTTCCAAAGCCGCCACTGCAGGTGTCAGTGTATCCATCAGCGTTTTATCTCCTGTTCTTGCTCCAACAAGCTCTTCCAGCTCCTTTTTCGCCTGATCCAGCATCTGGTACAGATCTGAAACTGTAATCTCATCTTTTCCGTCTGCTTCGTCTGCCATTGCCATAAATACAGTTCCATAGATCGGACCCATGGAACCGCCGATTTCATTAAGCAGGATCATCCCCAGCTCTCTCAGGCCTTCACTCAGATCAAACGTTTCCTTTTCAAACCGCTGCTGAAACAGGCTAAAGCCTTTATTCATATTCATCCCATGGTCACCGTCTCCGATCAGGCCGTCAATTTCACCGAGGTAATCCTTATTTTCTTTAATTCCACTGACCATCCTCATCAGAACAGGCTTTCCATCCTTGTTATGAAACGCTTTCATCCCTTCTCCTTCCCTTTTTGCTTCAATCCTACTGTATTAACAGGCATATCAAGGAGCTCCTTTAATTCCTCATCAAGCTTCATCAATGTAAGCGTTGCACCCATCATATCTAATGATGTGAAATAATTTCCCACATATGCTCTGTAGACTGCAATTCCTTTTTCCTGCAGAAGCTTTTCCACCTCATTGTATAATACATACAATTCCATTACCGGCGTCGCCCCAAGCCCGGAAATCAGCACTGCAACCTCATCACCTGCTTCAAAAGGATAGTCTGGCAGGATGATATCTGTCATTCTCTTTGCCATTTTATCAGCCGTTTCCAGCTCACACACTTCTATTCCAGGCTCTCCATGGTGTCCTATCCCTACCTCCATAGTGCCATCCTTGATCTCAAAATTGGGATGTCCCACTGCCGGAAGTGTACATGGTGTCAGACCAATACCAATACTTCTCGTATGGTCAATTGCCTTTTGTGCTGCATCGATCACCTCGTCAAGTGAACCGCCCATTGCAGCCTTGGCACCACCACATTTCCACATAAAGATCTCCCCGGCAACTCCTCTTCTTTTTTCTCTCTGATTCTTAGGAGCGCTGGCCACATCATCATTGGCGATCACCGTCTTTATTGTCAGACCCTGCTTCTGTGCCATTTTCACAGCCATTTTTACATTCATGTTATCCCCGGAATAATTTCCATAGAGACATGCCACTCCTTTTCCCTGATCTGCACATTTGGCCGCATCAAGAAAGGCAACTGCTGTAGGGGAAGAACAGATTTCACCAACTGCCGCAGCATCGCACATATTTTCTCCGACATAACCAATGAATGCCGGTTTATGCCCGGAGCCGCCTCCGGTGATCACGCCAACCTTTCCTTCGCCTTTGCATCTGGCTTTAACAACCCGCTTATTTTCCGTGGCTTCTACTATATCACTATTGGCTTTCAGAAAACCGCTCAGCATCTCGTCTACAATATTGTCCGGATCATTGAGAATTCTTTGCATGCTATCCCTCCATTCCCGGTACCAGAACAACCTTCATTGCTCCATCTTCTCCGGTCTGTGCCAGATGAAATCCTTCTTCCCACTTCTCTAACGGGAATTTATGACTTACCACTCCGGCAGTCGGCAGCTTTCCATTGTCAATCCATTCGATCACCGTATCATAGCAGTAGGGACTCAGATGTACACCAAGAAGATCCAATTCTTTTCTGTCAGATATGATGCTCCAGTCCACAGATACCTTTTCTCCAAATACAGAGAATTCAACAAAGCGTCCCAGCTTACGGATACAGTCCAGTCCCTGCTGTACACTTGATGGATGTCCGGTTGCTTCAATATAGATGTCACAGCCATATCCGCCTGTCATCTCCTTAATCTTGGACACCACATCTTCTTTCCCCGGATTCATGACGATATCCGCCCCAAATTCCTTTGCTTTTTTCAAGCGCTCATCGTTCATATCCAAAACTACCAGGCACTTAGGATTTGCCTGTCTCAGCGCTCCTATCATTCCAAGTCCCAGTGTTCCTGCTCCTGACTGCACCACAAAGTCTGTCGTCTTTGGCTGTGCCCTGTCCACACAATGAAATGCACATGCATATGGCTCGATCAGAGCAGCCTTTTCAACAGGCATATCTGCGGGTACCAGATATGGAAGCGCTTCCTTCGTCAGGCGTACATATTCAGCCATACCGCCATTTACATTATTCTGGAAGCCAAAAAGATCGTGCTTTTCACACATCCAGTGTCTTCCGGTTTTACAGAACATGCATTCGCCGCAGGGAACAATCTGCTCAGGACAGATTCTGTCCCCAATTTTCCAGTTTCCCTTGACCTTATCACCAATTTCCACAACTCTGCCAACAAACTCATGACCCGGAATCATAGGTGCCTTAATATAGGGAGGATTCCCATCACCGCCCCAGAAGCTCTTTGCACCATGGAAGGCCTTCACATCACCTGCACAGATCCCACAGGCTTCTACCTTCAGGATCATTTCACCCTCTCCTGCTCTTGGGGTATCCACGACCTCAAATCTGTAATCGCCCGGTGCATAAGCAACAATTGCTTTCATCTTTTTTGGTAACTCTCTTGCTGTATCCACTCGCTTCCCTCCTTTTGCGAACTGCTTTTGCAAATTCATTTTGCAAAAGTTTATGCTATAAGTTTATATGAATATTTTTTATTAGTCAATGACATATAATCAAAAAATATAAATATTTTTTTGCTACTTAATAATTACAAAAATTATAATTAATAAAAATTTCTATTTATATTGAAATATTCACAATAATTTGGTATATTATTAATAGAGAGGAGTGAATAAAATGGATGATGCATTTGGCGTTTTAGCAACAACTTCAATTGGCTTAATAGTCTTTTTTGGAATAATTGCAATTGCTTTCTATATCGTTTATGTAATTGCCCTTGCAAAATTATTTAAAAAGGCTGGCGAAGATGGTTGGAAAGCAATAATACCATTTTATAATGTATTTGTATTAATTCAAATAGCAGGTTTAAATTGGTGGTATTTCTTAATTGCAATATCAGGAACAATATGCACTATAGCTAAAATTGATGGTTTGAACTACATCTGTAATTTAGCAGGTATGGCTGTTAGCTTCTTTGTTTTCTACAATATAGCAAAAAAAATGCAACAGCAACCAGTAGGATATGGTGTAGCTGGTGCACTAGTTGCCCCAATAATAACAATGATATTAGGATTTTCAGGCAACAGCCCGGACATGGAGATGGCAAAGGCAAACAGCAGCGCAATGGCTGCGCCCTGCGTGTGCGCCATGACCAGCAGCACATAGAACACGGTGCACAGCACGCTCATGCCCACCATGGCCTTGCGGGGATTTTTTAAGGGGAACACAAAGGCGATGAGCAGCCGTCCCACCAGCGTAGCGCCCCACATCACAGTGACGGTGTAGGCCGCCAGCGTGCCCGCAATGATGCCGCTGCCCTTGAAGTAGGTCACCATCCAGCCGTTGACGCTCTGCTCGGCGGCGTTCTGGAAGAACAGCAGCCCGGTCAGCAGCCAGAAGCGGGCAGAGCGCAGAAAGCTCCAGTCGATGGCTTCTTTCTCTGCGCTGCTTTTACTCTTGCCGCCGCGCAGCGGGGTAAAGACGTACACCAGCCAGAGCACAAGGCCCACGACTGCCAGCAGAAAGACGGCCAGCTCGGTGCTTACCCGGGCTGCCGCCGCAATGAGGAAGGGGCACAGCAGTGCGCCGCAGGCGTAGCAGCTGTGCATCAGGTTCATGCCCCGGGTGCGGTCGGCGGAGTGATCGCTGACCAGAATGGTACAGGTATTGATGACGCTGCCCTTGGCGATGCCCACCACAAAAAAGGCCGCTGCCAGCAGCGCCACTGCGCCGGTCAGCCCCATGACGGCGTAGCCCGCCGCATAGCCGATGGTCAGCAGCAGCACACTGCGCTTCATGCCCAGCGCACTGGGCAGCATGCCCATCAGCAGCCCCGCCAGCAGGTTGCCGATGCTCATCAGGGAGAGCAGCGTACCGGTCATGCCGTAGGCAAAGCCATAGCGCTCCTGCAGCAGACTGACCACCACACCCGCGCTGATGGCGCAGATGCCGCTGAAGAAAAAGGTCGCAAAGCCCGCATTGCGCAGGCGCGTGTTCTGTTGTTCCATGGTGTTCCTCTCCTTGCGGAAATATCCTTTCTCTATTTAACCATTTTTTCGCATCTTTGCAACCGGATTTTCTTACAAAAAGCAGCAAAAAAACTGCCGCACAAAACGTGCAGCAGTTTTTTCTTTTATAATAAGTATTTCTCAGTCCAGATCTTCGGCTTCCAGCACCGCAACGCCTTCGTTTTCAAAGGTCTTGCGGAGGGTTTCGGCCAGACCCGGGTTGGGTGCCTTGTTGTGGATGCACAGAATGATCTTACCGTTCAGGCTGGCAGCCTCCACACCCACGGATGCACCGTCCGGCGGTACCCAGACACCAAAATCCGTGGTGTACTGTGTCAGCTCCGGGGTGGCAGGCATGAGCGGGTTGCCCAGATAGCTGAGCCAGAAGTCCGAAATCGTGCCGCCGATGTACTCGCCCATCTGGAACACCCGCTGCTTGATGCGCAGGGGTGCCTTTTGCTGGTCCACCTTGTACACCCAGCCCATCTGGTCGGCCATACGGTGACGTTTGGACTCCGGCTGCAGGTCCCGCTTGATATCTGCATCAATATCTCCCACAAAATCTGCAAGGCGGGTCTGCGGCTGCAGCTGCACCTCATGCTGGAAGGAGCACACGCAGTTGTACAGCGCGTTCGGCACACCGGCCACATCGCGGGTATCAGAGGAGTAGGAATACCGGATCTTCTCCTTGCCCAGATACTCCCGCATAGCCATACACAGCAGACCCATCAGAGCGCTTACCGGCTTTGCGTTGTTCGCCAGCGCTTTTTCCACAAGGCTCTGCTTGCTCAGGCACACCCGGGTGCGGCGCAGCGCACCCTCGTAGGTCTGCACCACATCCCGCTGGATGACATCGCTCCCGCCCTCCACAGGCGGGTACTCTGCCAGCATGGCCTCCATATCATAGGGCGGGTCGCACACGATCTGCGGCACCGCAAAGGCCGTGCCGTAACGCAGGTTGCAGTACTGCTCCAGAATGCTGGTGAGCAGGGGCGATACCCCGTGGCCGTCCAGCAGGAAGTGATGCCAGTCAAAGTAGACGGTATCCCCTTCGCAGCTGACGCAGAACAGGTAGCCGTTCGTCTGTTCCGGGATATTGCGCATGGTGCTACCGGGGTACACAAGGCAGGGCTCCGTATTGGGCTCCAGCCACATCTCCCGCTTTTCCTGCACCAGACGCTGCGTATAATAGGGCGCACTTGCCAAGGCCGCTGTCAGTGCCCGCTGCAAAAGGGTGATATCCACCGCATCCCGCAGCGAGAACTGGTACCGGCACTGGATCTTTTCCCGACGGAAAAAGTACATGATTCCCTGAAAGTTATATTCCGTCGAGCGCTGCTGTGTTTCCATTGGTTTTTACCCCACGTTTGCTGCCAGATAATCCACCAGATCCCCCATGGTGACAAAGTTGCGCAGCTCCTTTTCCGGGATGCGCAGGCCAAAGGTCTCTTCAAGATCTGCCACAATGGTCAGGATCTCCATAGAGGACAGATCCAGATCGTCCATCAGGACGCTGCTTTCGGTCACATCCTCCGGCGATACCTCTGCGACATCCTCCAGAATAGCCGTGATCTGAGAAATGATTTCTGCACGTTCCATCGTATTATGCTTCCTTTCTGTTGCGTATTACTTGCGCACCAGCTTGCCTGCGCCGTTGCGGGGCAGCGGCGTTTCGCTGAATTCCACCACGCCAATGCGCTTGTACAGCGGGACGGTGCGGTTCATCTGGGCAATAAAGTCCCGCACCGTCTGCTGGTGCTCCTTTTCACAGTATACCACAACACCTATCTTTTTGCCCAGTTCTTTTACGATACATTCCTGTACGGCAGGACATTTTTCTAACATGCCCTCCAGCTCCTCGGGGCTGATGTTCTCGCCGCTGTCCAGAATGATCAGGTTCTTCTTGCGGCCGGTAATGTAGTAGTAGCCGTCCTCGTCCACCCGGGCAAGGTCGCCGGTGTGGAACCAGCCGTCCTTGTCGATGACCGCAGCGGTGGCCTCGGGGTCCTTGTAGTAGCCCAGCATGATGCTGTCGCCCCGGATGCACAGCTCTCCGTCCGGCTCGAGCTTGTAGTCCAGATAATCGTTGCCCTGTCCCACAGCGCCGATGTGCTTTGCATCCTGCGCGTAGTTGATGATGCCATCGCCGCAGGTCTCGGTAGCGCCGTAGGTCTGCACCACAAACATTCCGTTGGTGGCCATGTCCAGCATCACCTGCGGGTCAAACATGGCAGAGGAGCAGATGGGCACCCACAATTCGCCCAGACGCTCCTTGCGGCCGCGCATCACGTCCTTGTGCAGGGAGTTCATGATCACCGGCACCACCGCCATGACCTGACTGGGCATCCGCTGGATCTCCTTATAGAAGTTGCGGATATCGCCGCTGATGTTCAGGCCCCAGCCTGCGTGTGCCCACGAGAACAGGCAGATGAAAGCGCCCAGGTGGAACATAGGCAGCACCGTGTACTGGCTGACCACAAGCTCCGGGTCGTGCTTATACTCCATCATGTGCTCACCGATCTGCACATGGGCGCGCATAACACTGAAGAAGTTGCGCTCGCTCAGCATCACACCCTTGCTGCGTCCGGTGGTGCCGGAGGTGAACATCAGGATCATCAGGTCATCGTGGCCGATGCAGCGGGGCATCTCTGCCACCGGCTCATAAGCGCGGAAGCCGTCCATGGGGCGCAGGATGCTGCCGTAGGCGGCTTCCAGCTGCTCCTTGGTTCCGTAGTCATCGCCATCGGTCAGGATAGCAGCGGGTTCCACCAGCCCCAGCTCGTAGGACAGCTCATCCCAGCTCTTGTGCTGGTTGAGCAGTACCAGCACACCGCCCGCCAGAATGATGCCGAAGGTGTTCACGGCGTATTCGTAGCTGTTTTTATTCAGCAGACAGATCTTTTTGCCCTTGATGTCCGGGATAGTGCTCTGGAAATAGTTGACCGCCCGGCGGATATCCCGCGCGTAGTCTTTATAATGGACGGCGGTCACTGTGTCCGTCTCTTTATCATAAAACCGGAGCGCCACACGCTCCGAAAAACGCTGTTCCATATTCAGGGTGACCAGATCATACACGTTGTCCAATACCTCGATCATTGTATTTTCCTCCTGCGTTGTTATTTCATCCTGCGGCAGTGCGCTGTACTGTGCTCAGTATACAATATTTTCCAATGCAATGCAATACTTCTGCAACATTTAATTTCGCACTTTGACAATTTTCAATTGCGCATCTTGGGATACGCCCCGGCCAAATTCTACCTTTCGTTGCAATCTGCCGGTTCCTGTGCTACAATTTTTAGCGCAAAATACCAGTTCCGGTATGGCGCGGACTGCAAAACAAAATTGACAGTCTCTATAAAAAGCATTATACTAGCCATATATCATGACAATGCTGTATAAAAATCGATCATTTGCGCCGTATCCGGCTTTTTTCTCGAGGGGCATTGGCCCGGCGCAGGGAAGGAATCTTTCATGGAAACAACCAAGCCCCGCACTGTCAGCTCCATCGGGATGTTTGATATGCTCAAGGGCGCTGGGATGCTGGCCATCGTGCTGGGACACACTGCGGAGCTTTACCCACTCCAGATGGAGGGCGGCCTGTCGCTGACGGCCTTTGTCGGCTTTATCTACCGCGAAACGCTGATGGCAGCCTTTTTTATTGCCAGCGGCTACGGCTTCCGCAAGCGCTCCATCAGCAAGTGCATCCACCAGCAGCTCAAAAGCCTGCTCAAGCCCTTTTGCTACACTGCGGTGTTCACCACGGTGCTGCATTTCATCATTCATTATAAAACCTTTCACTATCTGCCCGGCTCCATGACTGAAAGCATCAAGGTGGCGGGCGGTTTTCTGCTGGGGTTACCCCACACCGCCACCTACTTCGGGCAGGAGTTCTTTTCCTGCGGGCCCATGTGGTATCTGCTGGCGCTGTTGATGGGCTGGATCTTACTGGACGTTATCCTGAACATCTTCCCAGAGCGGTACATCCCTTGGGCGGTGGGCGGTGCCGTCCTGCTGGGCTGGGGTGCCAGCCTTGTATGGGAGCTGCCCTTCTGCCTGATCCAGGGCGCGGTGATCACGCCGTACCTGTACCTTGGCTACCTTGCCAAACGGCAGCATTGGCTGGATCAGCCTTTGTCCCGCCGGATGTCCTGCATCCTGTGGGCAGCCGTACTGCTGATCCCGGCAGCCGCCCTTGCCACCCGCCGCACCGACTGTGTATCCATGGCCGAGTGGTCGCTGGGCCCCATCAGCATCCTGCTGGACGGCCTTGCCGGTCTGCTGTTTATCCGGCTGTTTTTGCGCTGGAGCCAGCGCCGCAACCCGCTGGTGCGCTTTTTCGAGGCCATCGGCCGCCGTTCCCTGTACATCTTCTGCGTACATACGGTGGAGCTGATCGCCATTCCGTGGTATCTGTTCGCCGCCAAATACGCCGACCGCCCTGTTTTGGGCATCAGCCTGCAATACATCCTTTCGCTGGGCTCCATCTGGCTGATCTGCGCCCTGCTGCAGCGGCGGCGGGATCTGATCATCAAGTTGTTCCCCGCCCGGCGGCGCACCCCTCAGGTACATTACGCCCCGCGGCACTGATTTTTCTGAATGTTTTGGCTGCGGCGGTGCAGCTGTTATAGGATAAAGGAAGAGGAGGATCCCGTTATGAACCACGATGCCCCCATGACCCCTGCTGCCATGCAGGCGCACATTGCCGAGCTGGAGCAGCAGCTCAAGCTTTCGGACGAGGGTGTTTCCCAGCTGGCGCAGCGGTGTCTGGAGCTGGAGCAGCAGCTGCTGGCTTGCCAGACCGAGCTTGCCAAGCACAGCGCCGAGGCTGAGAATATCACCCTTACCCTGCCGCAGCTGTTCTACGACACCGGCAGCGGCTTTTCGCCCCGGGAATGCCTGACTGCCACCGAGGATGTCTACAACGAACTGACCCACGAGGTCTCGGTCACCTTTGTCCTGCCGGAGGACGCACGCGCCATCCGGCTGGACCCCGGCGAGTTGGCCTGCTGCATCACCGACCTTGCCATCTCGGACGAGCGCATCAGCTTCCAGTCGGTCAACGGCCTTCTGCTGCAGGAGAACAGCCTGCTGTTTTTGGACGTAGACCCCAACCTTTCGCTGCACTGCACCACCGGCTTTGGTGCCGGCATGAAGTTTGCGGTGAACTATCACTACTACCCGCTGGGACGTTTTCTGCACGAGCAGCCCGGCAAGTCTCTGCTGCGGGCGCTGAACGACCTGAAGCTTGAGAACGCCGCTGCCGCGCAGGAGGCAGAGGAAGTATTGCAGGCCAGCCGCGCCGAGTGTATGCGGCTGAACCAGCAGCTGCTGACCTTGCAGGGCATCCAGCACGAATATCAGGTTTCGCTGGAAACGATGCGCGCCAGCAGCAGCTGGCGGCTGACCGCCCCGCTGCGCAGACTGCTGAACCTAGTGCGCGGTCACTGAGCCCGCCCGATATTCTGCCCGGAGGAGTTGGATCATGTACACCAGTTACAGTACCCTGCAGCGCAAGCAATTGTCCAAGCAGGTCTATACCGATACCCAGAGCACCTATCTTCTGGTCTATGCGCCGGGGCGTCACAAGGCGCTGCAAGCGGCGCTGCAAAACCAGCTGCACCGCAAGTTCCGTCTGGTGACCCGACTTGAGGACGAGCTGACCCCCGATGTAGCCGGGGTGCTGCTGGTAAGCGAGGATGTGGAGTGCACCCCCACCGCCCTGACCTATTTTGCCGCCGCCCTGCGGGAGGGCGCAGACCTTGCGGTCTGCGACGCCTCCTTTGGCTTTGACGGCTCCACCGCCCTGTACCTGAGCACCCGGCACCTGCCCGGCAGCAGCTGCGCACTGGTGTCCCGCGCATTGCTGGACAAGGTACGCGCCGCCGCCCGGGGCAAGGACAGCGTTACCGAACTGCTGCGTCTGGCCCACGCCATGGCGCAGCACAGCCGCTGCATCCCGCAGGCGCTGCTGCACTTCCGCCGGGAGCTGTGTGCCGACGATGTATTCTCTGCCAAGGGCCGCCGTGCGCTGATTTTGAGCCATGAGCTGACCATGACCGGTGCGCCCATCGTGCTGGTAAGTGCCGTGCCGGTGCTGCGCAGCTTAGGCTTTGAGGTGGTGGTGCTGGGGCCCTCGGATGAAGGCTCGCTGCCGCTGTTTCTGGACGCCGGGGCCGCTGTGGTCACCCGCCCGGACTGCGTTACTTCCAGCGCCCTGTGGGGGCTGGCCACCAGCGCAGACTTTGTGCTGGCCAACACGGTGGTGGAAGCACCGGTGGTAAACACCCTGAACGGCTCCTTTGTGCCGGTGCTGTGGTGGCTGCACGATGCCTTTGCGGGCTACCCCTTCATCTCCCACAGCATCCCCAAGGCGCTGGGCAAAAACGTGCACCTCTGCGCCGTAGGCTCCCACGCCACCGCCGCCATGCACTCCGTCCGGCCGGATTTTGAAATCGAGCAGCTGATCTACGGTCTGCCGGACTATGCAGCCGAGCAATTCCCCCGCTATGACATCAGCTTTGCCGGGGGGCGTCCCCTCTTTGTGACGGTAGGCTCGCTGGAACACCGCAAGGGTCCGGACATCTTCTGCAACGCCATCCGGCTGCTGCCCTCTGCAGTGCGGGAAAAAGCTGCCTTCCTTTTTGTGGGCAAAGCCGCCGACAAGGGGATGTACAACGCCGTGGACAGCTTGGTGCGGGACTATCCCCAGACCGTTTTCTACCGCAAGCGGCTGGAGCGCCCGGAGGTCAAATCCTTGATGGAGCAGTGCAACTGCGTGGTGTGCGCCTCCCGGGATGACCCCATGCCCACCTTCGTCACAGAGGGACTGATCTTCGGCAAGCCCTCCATCGTATCGGAGCACACCGGCACCGCCGGGCTGGTGACCGAAGGCGTGGATGGCTTCCTCTACAAGGACGACGACCCGCAGCAGCTGGCCGACAAGCTGGCCTGGGCCATCGAGCACCCGGAGGCGCTGGCCGCCATGCACGGCAGCTGCCGCTGCCTGTACGAGCAGCAGTTCTCCAACGAATCCTATGTCGCCACCCTGACAAGGCTGGTAAAAGAGCTGACGGACGGGGAAGAATCATGAAAAAAACACTGCCGGACAGCTGCACGCTGCCCGGCAGTGCTTTTTCACGGGAGAGGTTTTCCCATTTTATCAAATCCCCCAAATTGCCCAACAAAGTTCCGCTTCCGTTCACAAAGGGCTGCGGGAGATGTGCTATACTGATTCCAGAATTTCCGGTTGTGAAAGGAGTTTTGTTTCCATGAGCCAAGCCGCCGCGCAGCAACCCTCCCGCAAAAAGACCGTGATCTCTCTGCTGGTGCTGCTGGCACTTACCTGCATCATCGTGTTCACTTTTAAGGACCACTGGGCCGAGATCACTGCGGCGCTGGCGCAGCTGTCGGTGTGGCAGGTGCTGGCGGTGCTGGCGGTCGGCATCAGCTACCCCCTGTTGGAGGGGTGCGTGGCGTGGGTCATCGTGCGCAGCCGCCTGCCGCAGTTCACCCTGCGGCAGGGGTTAGATGTGGGCTGGTGCGGCACCTTTGGCAATGTGGTCACGCTGGGTGCCGGTGCGGTGCCGGTGCAGCTGTACTATCTACACAAGGCCGGACTGCCGCTGGGCCCCGGCGCAGGGCTGATGACGCTGGAATACGTTTTCCACAAGAGCACGGTGCTCTTGTACGCCACCGTGATGCTGCTGTTACAGCATCGCTGGCTTTCCGTCAACACCACCGGTGTCATGCGGTATCTGCCCATGGCATACGCTGTGGTAGCGGTGATTATCGTGGCGCTGGTGCTGCTGTGCGTCTCGCCGCTGGTGCAGAACCTCGCCCGCTGGCTGCTTGGCTTTCTGCCCAAGACCGAAAAGTGGCAGCAGCGCCGCGCCGACTGGCTGGAACAGCTGGAGGTGCTGGGCACCGAGAGCCGCCGCCTGCTGGCAGATAAGCCCCGCTGCCTGAAAATTTTTGCCCTGCAGGCACTCAAGCTGTTCGGACTGTTCTGCCTGCCCTACCTGTGCATCCGATTCATGGGGCTTTCCCCGCTGGGCTTCTGGCAGGTGCAGCTGCTCACCAGCCTGATGCTCTTCGTCTCCAACGCTCTGCCCAATGTAGCCGGGATGGGCTCGATCGAAACGGCCTTTCTGCTGGTGTTTGGCAGTTTTCTGGAGCAAGGCGAGGTGATGAGCGTGCTGATGCTCTACCGCATCGCCAGCTATTATGTGGTATTTGCCGCCAGCGCCGTGGGCTTTTTCATCGCCCAGCGGCATCTGGCGCAAACGGAGCCTCCAAAGGAGGGGTGAGCAGATGAAAAGCTTCCACATTCCCCGCGCCGCTTTATTTTTTATCCTGTTTGCACTGGCAGCTTTTGCGGTGCTGTACCGTCCCATCGACCTGAAGGCACTGGTACGCGCCAGCTCGCAGGGCACGCTCCGCACCGAGGAAGTGGCGCATTTTGGCAGCACAAACGACATGGACTATCACCTCCTCTCCATGGACAGCGAAGAGTTCCAACAAACGGCAGAATTGCTTTCCACCGTCTCCTGCCGCAAAAAGCTGAACCAGAACTATTCTGCCTACACCCACGATACCTTCCCGGTGCAGTCGGTCACCGTCAGCTTTTATGACGATGCCGAAAATCAGAAGTTTCTGCTGACGGTGTACTCCGACGGCGTGTGCATCCTGAACAGCGCCTTTGTCAGCGTAAAATACCCCGGCGGCGGCGCAGCGCAGCTGTATGAACAGCTGGCGGGGATGGGGCAGTAAAAACAAAAAACGGGGCGTGCAGTTGGTCAAGCTGCACGTCCCGTTTTTGTTTTCTTTGCGTCGGCTGTGGTACCAAACACAGCCGGTGCCGCGCCGGAAGCAGCAGAGCAAACCGTGCTGCCGCTTCCCGTAGAAAAGAGAAAGGAATGGAGGAATGGAGCGGAGCGCTTGCAGACGCTCCTTTTTTCTGGTGCAACGTGGTTAGAATTAGCTAACCGCCGCTGCGAGAACAGGATACCACAGTCAGTTAGTCTTGTCAACCCTTAATTTGCAAATTTTTTCGCAAAGTTGCCGTGCCGCCGGGGTTTCTGCCGTTTTTCTACATTCTGCCCAAAGAATAGCCTTTCCGCTGGAAGAAAACCCACTTGTTTTCTATTGCTTTTTAAAACGGTTCTTGCTATTATAGTAACGCAAGATTTTGTGGGCAGGTTTTTATTTTTGTCTACACCTTGTAGTAAGGGCTGCCGCAGACGGCAGCGCAAGACCGTTTCGCCCCCAGAAAACCGCCCAGACAGAGCGGTTTTTCAAAGGCTCATTAGTTAGAAAATGCTAACCGCATAATGGAGCAAGGAGGTTCCAATGATCCAGTTTGAACAGTGGGAAGGCTTTGAAGGCCGCATCTGGAAGGAAGAGGTCAACGTGCGTGACTTCATCCAGAAAAACTACACCCCGTATGACGGCGACGAAAGCTTTCTGGCAGGCCCCACCGAGGCTACCGATAAGCTTTGGGGTGCTTTGCAGCAGCTGCAGAAGGCCGAGCGCGCCAAGGGCGGCGTGCTGGATATGGAGACCGAGGTGGTCAGCAGCCTGACCTCCTACGGCCCCGGCTATATTGACGAAAATCTGAAGGATCTGGAGCAGATCGTTGGCTTACAGACCGACAAGCCCCTCAAGCGCGCCTTTATGCCCTACGGCGGCATCAAGATGGCAGAGCAGGCCTGCACCACCTACGGCTACCAGCCCTCTGCCGAGCTGCACAAGATCTTTACCGACTACACCCGCACCCACAATCAGGCCGTGTTCGATGCCTACACCCCTGAGATGAAGAAGGCACGCCACACCCACATCATCACCGGTCTGCCGGACACCTACGGCCGCGGCCGCATCGTGGGCGACTACCGCCGCGTTGCCCTGTACGGCATCGATGCCCTGATCCAGTTCAAGCAGGAGGATCTTGCCAACTGCGGCGACGGCACCATGACCGACGATGTCATCCGTCTGCGCGAGGAAATCGCCCGCCAGATCAGCGCCCTGAAGGGCATGAAGAAGATGGCCGAGGCCTACGGCTACGACATCTCCCAGCCCGCCAAGGACGCCAAGGAGGCCTGCCAATGGCTGTACTTCGGCTATCTGGCCGCCATCAAGACCCAGAACGGCGCCGCCATGAGCGTGGGCCGCATCTCCACCTTCCTTGACATTTATATCCAGCGCGATCTGGACAAGGGCATCCTGACCGAAAGTCAGGCACAGGAGCTCATCGACCACATGGTCATGAAGTTCCGCATGGTCAAGTTTGCCCGCATCCCCAGCTACAACCAGCTGTTCTCCGGCGACCCCGTGTGGGCGACGCTGGAGGTGGGCGGCATCGGCATGGACGGCCGCAGCATGGTCACCAAGAACTGCTACCGCTTCCTGCACACGCTGGAGAACATGGGCCCCGCACCGGAGCCCAACCTGACCGTGCTGTACTCCTCTGCCCTGCCCGAGGCCTTTAAGAAGTACGCT
>OGYJ01001311.1_pt1 | contig 20240 bp, 11 predicted proteins | sample 1576531 | NCBI WGS metagenome assembly OGYJ01 (sample SAMEA3541574, study PRJEB24748) | human gut metagenome | biome: human gut; feature: human-associated habitat; material: faeces | place: China | collected 2012 | reverse complement strand
ACTTTTCTAAAATACAAAACGATTATTCTGTTGTAAGCTGCTTGCCCCAAATCGGGTGATCTGCCAGTTCTGGACAAATAGCTGCCCACTTTGGATTATTCAATACAGCATCTTCTGCATAGAAGGTCAGAATGTTTGTTGCATCTGCCAATTCAATTGTCACATCATCCGTATCTTCACCAGTCTTAGACTCGGTATTGATATCAGACAAGAAGTATGCTAACTTCTCTAGCATCTTATCAGATGGCTCATCTGCACCAGATGTTGTAAAATAATATGGATTCTTAACGGCATGCTCAGAGTAGTAGGTCAATGCCAATGTTGCATCTGCCAATTCAACCTTACCATTCAAGTCAGCATCACCCTTCACACCGATATAAACAGTCGGTTCTGCTACAGGGATTGCATCCTCACCGGTTCCATAGTAAGCGGTTACAGTGCCTTCAAAATAAGTTTCCGTCTCTGCGTAGGTGCTCTTCGGTGTTGCACCCTTGAAATTGATTTCAGACAAGTCGATTGGTGTTTCGACATTGTTCTGATCGATGGAAACAACAGATTCAATCAAGTCTGCCGGATCAAATTCACGATCATCTTCAGAGAAGTAGAAGCCCGGTTCTTCCTTCAGCTTCACACTAATGGATGTGGTCGTAACAGTCGTTGTAACAGGCGGTGTTGTTGTGGTTGCCAGTGTAGTAGTTGTTGCCAGCGTAGTAGTTGTAGTTGCTTGCGTCGTGGTGGTGGTTGTAGTGGTCGTGGTCGTGGTCGTCGTGGTCGTCGTTGTGGTTGTGGTCGTGGTGGTTGTAGTCGTTGCCTCTGTTGTTGTGGTGGTTGCTTCTGTCGTGGTAGTGGTTGCTTCTGTCGTGGTGGTCGTTGCCTCTGTGGTGGTGGTTGCTTCAGTTGTAGTAGTTGTTGTTGTGGTGGTCGTTGTTGTGGTTGTGGTCGTGGTCGTCGTTGTGGTGGTGGTCGTTGTGGTTGTGGTTGTCGTCGTTGTGGTTGCTTCTGTTGTCGTAGTGGTCGTCGTAGTTGTAGTTGCTTCTGTCGTTGTCGTAGTGGTCGTTGTAGTTGCCTCTGTTGTCGTGGTTGTTGTGGTTGTGGTCGTTGGTTCTGTTGTCGTTGTAGTGGTTGTAGTAGTCGTTGGTTCTGTAGTTGTGGTCGTTGTGGTTGTGGTAGTCGTCGTTGTGGTTGTGGTGGTAGTAGTGGTTGTGGTCGTTGTGGTGGTAGTCGTTGTGGTGGTAGTCGTTGTAGTTGTGGTCGTTGTGGTGGTAGTAGTGGTTGTTTCATCCGGTTCAATGATGACACGGATAGAACCATCCTCATAATCTGTTGCGATCTGTGTCTGAGAAGCATTCAGGTTTTCTTCTCGCAGTTCATCATTCAATGCCCATGTAACAGGGAACTCGTAGTACTGAACGGTTTTTCCTTCATAAGTACCAGTCTGCAAGGTCAAGCCTGCTTCCTGTGCAACTGCCTTTACCGTTTCCTGATCCTGAATGGTAAACAGGAAGCCGCCAATTGCATCTCCATCCTTTGCAGTATACAGCGTACCATCTGATGTTCCAAGGAATCCCAGAAGCTGCTGATTGGAGTTCAGAGACATGCCCGGATAAGCTTCTCCTCTATTCCAAGAGCTACCCAAATCAGTCGGGCCATCATTGTAAGCCAGTGCTGCAATTTTCTTGGTAACATCTGCAAGTTGCATATTACCAGAAACAGCAGTAGCACCCTGGTCGCCATAAACCAAAGCAGAAACTTCGCATTCCGGATCACCCGGGTAGCAATAGGTATCAGAAATCTTCCAACGTACATTGTCTGTCTTTTCTACAATGATATTAATGGTGCCGCCTACCAACTTGGTTGGAATCGGTACACTGTTTACATCCAAGTTTTCATGCCATTCCTGCGGAACTAATTTTCCATCACTCCATGCATCATGGGTTCCAGTCTTCCAGCCAATCGGGAATGCATAATATGCAACATTCTGGCCATTGTAAGTTGCATACTGTTTTTCCAAGCCAGCAGCTTTTGCAGCAGCTTCTACAGAAGCAGCATCTGCTACGCTATATTCAATGTTGCAAAGTTCTGTTCCGCTACGATCAATGGAAATGCCATCATCTTTTTGTCCACTGTTTTCAGACAAGAAAGAGTGCTGTGGATCATAGTAAGAAAGTCCCAAGGTAGATACCGCATCTCCAGGACTGAAATAAGCATCTGTTAAAATGGATTCCAACTCGGTAGACATATCAAACGCGCCTCGAACACCAAAGAGGACATCCTGCTGGAAGATATATGCAGCAACCTTCGCATCAGAATCTGCTTCACACCAAACAGCTCCTGTTTTACCAGTTGTCTCATCCCAAGCACCGATTTCCCAACGTGGGCTGTTGTCATCCGGCGCTGCGGTAGTAGAAGTTACAACTGTTGTTGTAGTCTCTGCCGGTGTTGTCGTCGTAGCAGCAGTGGTTGTGGTCGTTGTGGTTGTCGTGGTTGTAGTCGTAGCAGCAGTGGTTGTGGTGGTTTCTTCTGCTGATACAATGATATTGACGGTATTGGTACGCAGATTGGTATCAACTCGATTGGAATCTGCATCCAGGTTTTCCTGATAAGGGATCTGAATTTCCTGTCCTTCACTATAACCGATATAGTAACCAGTTCGAATGGAAATCGGGAATGCATAGTACTGTACGGTTCTGCCGTTGTAGGTACCAGTCTGAAGTGATAAGCCATCCTTCTGTGCAGCAGCCTTTACAGAATCAGGATCACTGGTTGCTTCAAATTCAACAGAAACCAACTGATCACCGGATTCTGACAAGGTTGCAACACCATCTGTACTACTCATATAAAGGTAGGTACCTGCTGCCTCGTCAACGTTTTCCGTTACGCCCATAGCAGATACACTTTCACCAGGTGACATGTATGGATTCTCCAGCAATGTCCGCAGTCCTTCACTTAATACATAAGCAACTCGGAAACCGCCAATCTCCCCCTGCTTAAAGGCATAAACATCGATGTTGCATGCCTCTTCGCCAGATTCTACCCATACAGGATCTACGCTTTCACCATTCAATTCTCCACCGATCATCCAAGTTGGGCCATCAAGCGGAGCTGGTGTAGTCGTTGTAGTAGTCACAGCAGGTGTGGTTGTCGTTTGCGGTGCACCAACAAAAATCTTTACTCCACCATCTGTAAAGGTAATCTGATCCTCTACCTGCTGGTCAATTCCTGTTGCGATATCCCGCTCTTCAGAACCCCAAGTAATCGGGAACGTATAGTATCCATCACTAGACAGCTGCAAGTTTGCAGCCTTTGCAGCTGCTTCTACAGCATCCTTATCGGCAACTTGGAAGTTCCATCCAATAATGGTACTGCCATCTGCTGCTGTGCTGGGTTCCGGACTTGTAACACCCCAATATAATAAGTCTTCCTGCACCATAAAATTGTCAGCCGGGAATACCGTTCCCTTGTCATATCCATTGTAGGTCAGAACCTGCTTTGCGGCATCGCTCAACTCGATATTGGCTCTGCTGCAAATTTCAGCATTTTCGTCCTGCAAGTTGTTGACAAGAACCGGAACTGTTACAGTTTGACCCGGCTGTGTTTCAACCGTATCAATTTTGTACTCTACCGGATCCGCAGCCGATACGCCAGCCGGTGTAAACACGCCGGACAACATGGTAGTTGCCATGCATAAGGCTGTGATAGACGAAATCAACTTTCTCATGAAAATCTTCCTCTCCTTTTTTCATTTTTCAATCTAAAATCGTGAACAATGACATCCAATGAAACCTACGGAATATCCAACATTCCTACAAGGAGTTGACCACCTCACTTTGCAAAAATGAATTCGCAGGAAGTTCATTTTCCAACTGGGAAACGGATGCATTGCTTATCGTTTTAAGTATATAATACTTTTCATAAATTTGCAAGCTTTTTTTGCATATTGTTTATATTTTTATAAACACCATGCAACTTTAGACCGTCTAATTTGTATGAAATATACAAAAAACAAAATTCTGTTTCTTCACAATCCAAGTACCATTTTGGAAAGGCATGCACATTTTATGCCAATCGTCCTATTTTCTTCATATTTGACAAAATAACGACAATCGAAAGCATGCTCGCCTACTTCGCAGCGATTTGCTCTTTCAGCAATTGCAGCAACTCCAAGTCTTCCTGCGTCACTTTCATATTGGTACAAAGTGATTTCCCATCTGCTGTTGTAACGGTCAATTCTAAAACGCTATCGATTCCAATATAATTCGAAGCTGCTGAAAAAAACAATGGTATTTTAGGATGTTTTGTTTTAAAGGATTCCAACAGTGTTTTCAGGCGCATCATGGTAAGCGGATTCATGCCCTTTATCCCCATCGATACAGATCCTCCTTTCCGCTGTCAGTATAGTTTGGTCGTAGTTTTATTTTAACATATTTGCCGAAAAATTTCAAGGAAAAAAGAGATTTTTTTGCTTTCTCTCCAATTTTTTCTTTTTCTCCACCCAAACAGACAAAAAACAATCCGCAAAGCATGACACCTTGAGAATTATAATTATTTGAAGCGGTATAGCCTGAACACTCTGATTGCTGATGCGGATAATATCATTTTATCTTTTTGGCAATATAATCAGTGGAACTTCTTTTCAAAAAAATACCCTCACCGAAAATCGGTAAGGATACAGGGCATATTTCAGCAATACTATTGTAACTTTTATATTCCAAGGCAATAAAAAGATGATTCGATCTTGGTTGATAAGATCGAATCATCTTCTTTTTATAAATCAGAGAATATGATAACTTTTAGTTGCTCCAGGAAGGCAGATTGCCAACTGCCTGTTCCGCATAATAGGTCAGGATTCTGGTTGCGTCCAGCAGTTCAATCATTCCATTGTCGGTATCCGCTCCTTGCTTGGATTCCGTGTCAATATCTGCCAGGAAGAACATCAGTTTTTCCAGCATCTGTTCTGCTTCTGTCTGTGGTGCCTGTGCACTTTGTGTGGTGAAGTAGAAATCATTGTTGACTGCATGCTCGGAATAATACGTCAAAGCAAGGGTCGCATCTGCCAGCGTAACATCGCCGTCCAAATCAATATCGCCTTTTTTTCCGATGTATACTGGAACAGTAAGCTCTGCCAGCAGTTCATCCTGATAGAACACTGGAAGAATTGCACGATGCTGTTCATCTGTTTCTACTGTGCTTGGAGAAACCTCTGGAAGCGTGATCTGATCTGTAATGTCCACTTCTGTTCCATCTTCCTGAATGAGCGTAATGGATTCAAACAGATCGCTTGGCGTAAATGTCGTGGTATCTTCTGCGAAGTAGAAGTCTGCTTCCTTCGGAACAACAACAATAGATGTTTCACCGGTTGTCGTTGTTGGAACAGTTGTCACAACTGGCGTTGTAGTGGTAGAAACACCACTGGAAGTCGTGGTTAGAAGTGTTAGAGTTGTGGTAGTCGCTGTGGTTGTAGTCGTTACAGTGCTACTTGTAGTGGTAGATTGCATGGTGGTGGTTGTAGCATTTGTTGTTGTGCTTGTAGTACCTGCTTTTGCGGTTGTCGTTGTTGCATTGGTACGTGTTGTGGTTTGTGCTGTTGCTGTAGTGGTCAGTATTACCTTTGTAGTGGTTCCATTTGTAGATGTTGTTTGAAGCGTTGTAATTGGCTTGGTTGCGGTTGTCGTTGTAACTGATTTGGTTGCAGTAGTTGTCACAACAGCCTTTGTGGTGCTTGTTGTAACCGGTTTCGTTGCAGTTGTCGTTGCAACAGCTTTCGTGGTGCTTGTTGTAACTAGCTTGGTTGCAGTTGTCGTTGCAACAGCTTTCGTCGTACTGGTTGTAACTGGCTTGGTTGCAGTTGTCGTTACAACAGCCTTTGTGGTGCTTGTTGTAACCGGTTTGGTTGCAGTTGTCGTTATCACTGCCTTCGTCGTACTGGTTGTAACTGGCTTGGTTGCAGTAGTTGTCACAACAGCCTTTGTGGTGCTTGTTGTAACCGGTTTGGTTGCAGTTGTCGTTACCACAGCCTTTGTGGTGCTTGTTGTAGCTGGTTTGGTTGCAGTAGTTGTCACAACAGCCTTTGTGGTGCTCGTTGTAACCGGTTCGGTTGCAGTAGTTGTCACAACAGCCTTTGTGGTGCTCGTTGTAACCGGCTTGGTTGTAGTTGTCGTTACCACAGCATTCGTGGTGCTGGTTGTAATTGGTCTGGTTGCAGTAGTTGTCACAACAGCCTTTGTGGTGCTTGTTGTAATCAGTTTGGTTGTGGTTGTCGTTGTTGCGCTGGTCGTTGTAGTGGTTGTCGTTGTCGTAGTAGTTGTTGTGCTTGTTCCTGCCACGATGTGTGCAGTACCCACTACCATTTCATAATTGTCTCGATCATCCGGTACAAAACGCCATTCCAGTTCATTTTCTCCTTCGATTAGTCCTTGCTCCAGACTGGTAATCCACATAATAATACCATCAACACTGCATTTGTAACCCAGTTCTGGTAAATCATCCCCTTCTGTATACGCCTGATCTGGAATTACAGGCGTTACTGCTGGAACTGCCCTTTCAATGTACCACTCTGCGGTCGCTTCGCCAGTGAAGTTTCCTTTTCCATGGATGGTCAGTGTGTACGTTCCGCTATCTGTTGCGGTATTGCCGGTAATCGTATAGTCATCTTCCGTTAGTACGGCACTTCCGCTGATGATACGTTCAATGATGGGAGATTGTTCTGCTCCATTGTAGACAAAATACGTTTCTTTTAGCTGGATTCCAGCATTGGTCAAATCTGCTGGTAAAATTGTAAATGGTACTGTGATGGTTCCATGGAAGAAATCTTCACCAGTAATGATAGCGGTTGCTGTACCAACATCAATGTTGTTCTGATAAGAAATTGTATAATCTCCTTCATGTAAAGGGGTATCTCCGCATTGAATGGAAACTTTTGGTTCGATTTCAGAACCAGTATAAATTTGATCTGGAATTGCCGCTACGACATCTTCTGTCAGTTCGCAGGAGGTAGGTTCCAATATAAATGTTTCTGTTGCACCGTTTCCAAGATCATAGTCATAAGAAGCATAATATCGCGGATCGCTTAGGATCAGTGTGTTGCCGTCTACAGTTGCATGCTCCCAATTAGAGGCTTTGGCGCTATCAAATCCATCTGGAAGCCTGCTGAGGTCAAACGTACCGTTTATTGTATCAATGCAATATTCATTTCCATAACAGGATAGAGAAGTTAAGTTTTCATTTTGGCTGACATCCAGTGAAGTAAGTTGGTTTCTGCCACAGTCTAGATTTGTTATTGCTGTATTCTGTTGTACATCCAATTTTGTTAGATTATTGGAGAAACAGTCCAGAGATTCCAATGACAAATTCTTGCTGACATCCAATACAGTTAAATGATTGTTGTTACAATGCAAATACTGGAGCCATGCATTCTGACTCAAATCAATTGCTGTTAAATTGTTGTTTTGGAAATCCAGGTATTCCAGTTTTGTATTTTGCTGAAGACTCAACGCTGTCAGTTTGTTGTTGCTGCATATCAAACGGCTCAATCTTGTATTTTGACTGATATCCAATGTGGTCAATTCATTATCGGAACAGTTCAAATGAGTCAACTGCGTAAAGTATTGGATTCCGGTTAGGTCAGAGATTCCTTTTCCGGTGACATCAATATCCTTGATTTGTGCAAGTTCACTGGATGTCAGAATATCATCTGCTGTTGTGTCGAAATTTTCCTTTACATATGCTCGGAAAATCGCATCCGGGAATGTTGTTTCATTGATTGCAATGCCAACTTTAAATGGTACTGTAATCGTTCCGTTAAAGAATCCTTTTCCGGTAGCGGTTATTTCTGTTATGCCGGTACTGCTGTTCTGTTCGTAGGAAATGGTATAGTCTGTATCTTGCTCAAGCGTATAATCGCCGTACTTTAAAGTTACATCGGGTTTTAGTTCCGAACCATCGTAAATCTGTTCCGGAATGGCGACTACCATCTCTTCTGACAGCGTACAGGAATTTGGAATTAAGCCAAAGGTTTCTTTTTCTCCATTTCCAAGATCATATGTATAAATAACAGCCGTTTTTAGATCGGTTACAGTTAATGTATTGCCGTCCACAGTTGCATTTGTCCAGTCAGAGGTTTTATTGCGATCGAATCCATCTGGAAGCGTGCTGAGGTCAAACGTACCATTTACTGTATCAATGAAATACATGTTTTCGGAACAGTTTAGAGAGGTTAGTTCCGTATTCTGCTGTATATCTAATTTGGCTAGATGATTGTTGCTACATCTTAGCGTTTTCAGCGCTGTATTTTGTCGCACATCCAATTCAGACAGATTATTATGGGAAACATTTAATTCTTGTAATGCTGTATTTTGTTGTACATCCAATTTTGTCAGATCGTTGGAGGAACAGTACAGATATTCCAATGACAAATTCTTGCTGACATCCAATTCGGACAGATTATTCCGGGAAACTTCTAATGTTTGTAACGCTGTATTCTGTCGTACATCCAATTCAGTCAAACTATTATCGTAACAGGATAGCTCGTTTAGCGCAGTAAAATATTCCACACCTGTTAGATCAGTGATTCCTTTTGACGATACATTGATTTGTGTGACCTGTTCCAGTTCGTCTTTTGACAGAAATCCATCTGTTGTTGTATCAAAATTTTCTTGAACATAGGTTCGGAATGTTTCACCCGGGAAGTTGGCTGCATCAATGGCAACGCCAATTTCAAATGGTATGGTTATTTCCCCTGTAAAAGAACCCATTCCCGTGATGGTAACAGTTGCGGTACCGATTTCAGTATTTTGGGCATAGGAAATGGCATAATCAGTTCCTTCAGTAAGAAGTTCTTCACCATATTTGATCGTTACCGCTGGAGTGATTGCAGAACCTGTATGGGCTTGAACTGGAATGGCGTCTACCATTTCCTCTGTCAGTTCGCAGGAACTCGGAACCAAGGTAAAGATTTCTGTTTTTCCATTTCCGAGATCATACGTATAAGTAATATTTGCTTTTGAATCGGTCACAGTTAATGTATTGCCGTCCACGGTTGCATTTGTCCAATTGGAAGCTTTGCTTGCGTCAAAATTTCCGGGAAGGGTATTGAGGTCAAATGTACTGCTGACCAAAACAATGGCATAGGTATTGTCATCACAGGATAAAAATAGGTCTGTATGATTCCTGAGATCCAATGCGGTCAGATGATTTTTAAAACAGCTCAGATGGGAAAGACTCGTATTGTTGCTGACATCCAATGTAGTCAGATTGTTGGAAAAACAGTACAGAGCGGTCAAATTTGTATTGCTGCTGACATCTAATGTGGTCAGATTGTTGGAAGCACAATACAGTTCCACCAGTTCTGTATTTTTGTTGACCTCTAATGCGTTCAGAGCATTGGAAGTACAACTCAGGGAGACTAGTTTTGTATTGTTGCTGACATCCAATGCGGTCAAATTGTTGGAATCGCACCACAGGTGGGTCAAATTCGTATTGTTGCTGAGATTCAATGTCGTCAGATTGTTGGAATCGCAGCGCAGTTCTATCAAATTCGTATTGTTGTCAACGTCCAATGTGGTTAAATTGTTGGAATAGCAGTGCAGAACAGTTAGTTTTGTATTGTTGTTGATATCCAGTGCAATTAGATAATTGGATTGGCAGTTTAGGGAGGTTAATTCCGTATTGCTGCTGAGATTCAATGTGGTTAGCTGGTTGCTACTGCAGTTCAGATCGGTTAGTTTTGTATTGTTGCTGACATCCAATGTAGTCAGCATATTGGTGTAGCACTTCAAAGTAGTTAGTTCGGTATTCTTGCTGACATCCAATGTGGTCAGATCGTTAACACCGCAGTTCAGGGAGGTCAGCTGTGTAAAGTAGGAAATACCAGTCAAATCAGAAATTTCCTTCCAGGATACATCCATTTCTTTGACTCGTTCCCGTTCGCTTTCTGTTAAAACGTCGTCTGCCGTTGTATCAAAGTTTGTCTTGACATAGTCCCGGAAGTTGGCATCCGGAAAGTTTTCTTCATTGATGGCAATGCCTTCCACGTTGCTTGCTGGTTCTTCTGCACTTGCCGACCAGTGAATCGGGAAGGTGCCGCTCGGGAAGTTTAGCAGCATGCTGCTGCATACAGAGGCAGCAGCGAGAACTGCTACCGATTTTTTGCATGTTTTTTTCATAGATTGTTCTCCTTAAAAGAATTGTGAATTGGATGGAACGAATAAAGTGGGAAATTGTAACATCTACATCACCCCTTTCTTGTTTATCATCTATTATAATTATACTGATTTGAAATAAAATTGCAATAGGTTTGGCACGAAAAGTAAAAAAACAGCACAAATTGTAAGAATAGATGTTCAATCCATTGCATTTTTTTCTATTTTGTGTTATAATAAAATAAAAAAGAAAATGAAAGAGAGTGCAAGCATGCGAATTGCAATTGTAGATGATGCGGAACAGGAGCGCAATCAGCTGCGAGAAAAGCTGGAAACGCAATTGGAACAGGATTCCATTTATACGGACATCACAGAATTTGACAATGGAGCGGCGTTTTTGACAGCTGCAAGAGAAGAGGCATTTGCCGCTGTATTTCTGGATATTTATATGCAAGGCAAAAATGGAATTGAAACAGCAAAGGAGTTGCGGCAGTTTGATACGGACTGCATGTTGGTGATTACAACCACTTCGGAAGATCATGCGCTGGAGGGCTTTCGGGTGCATGCCATGCATTATCTGGTCAAACCATATACAGAGGAAGAATTGCAGCAGACTGTTGCGGAAATGCTTCAGCGCATCGGCAGACCCGATCAGTATCTTACTGTAAAGACCGTAAACGGAACCATGAACCTGCGGTTTCAGAATATTCTCTATGCCGAGCATCATGCGCACCAGATTTTCATTACGCTGGCAGATGGCACCACGGTTGTGACCCGACAGCCATTCAGTGAATTTTCTGCCGCTATTCAGAAAGACGATCGCTTTTTTGTATGCAGCAGGGGAATGCTTTTGAATTTGGAACATGCTGTAGACTTAAATGGATCGGTATTTGTCATGACCAATGGAAAAAATGTTGGAGTAAGCCGTGATTTCCTAAAGAAAGCACGGCAAGTGTTTATGAACTTCCTGTTTCGAAAGGAAATGGAACATGAATGATCTGATGCGTGCTATTTTAGAAATGACCGTTGTAATACCGGGGCTTTTACTGGCATATCTGCCCATGAAGGCATACTTAAAAGTACGTCCTGCAAAGCTTTTTGCAGGACTTGCACCATTGATGATTGGACTATGTGTAGCAGGCGGCGTATGCTGTTGGCTTTTAAAGATTCGTACCACTTTTGTGCTGCCTATTGTGGTTTTAATTGCTGCCTGGATTTACGTTCGAACGCTGCGTGTTTCTATTTGGAAATCGGGCAATATATTTCTTGCCATATGTGCCGTGTGGGTTTGCATCTATCGAATTTCTGGTGCCGTTGATGGTGCGCTGCAAGCGGAAAACAACTTGTATTTTTGTATGCGGGCAGCGATTATTGATAATCTGCTGTGCTGGGGATTCACTGCGATTGCCTGTTATCCAGCTATTCGTCCGGTCAAAAAGCTGATAGAGAATGAAAACATGGCACAAACATGGTACTTTTTTTGGATTTTGCCAGTGGTATACATCGTGTTTAACTTATTTATGGTACCGAAGCAGGGGAATGTCTTGTATGTGGAACAGACGTTGAAAGACAGTATTTTCATTCACATCATGCTGCTTTTGATGTTGGGATTGCTTTATTTTTTATTCTATCTGATGGCAACGAGTCTGAACAAAACAGCGAATTTGGAAAAGGAAAAAGCATTCCTGGAAATGCAAAAGGTGCAGTATGACAATCTCTGTACAGTAATAGAAGAGATTCGGCAGGCAAAACATGATTTGCGGCATCATTTCACACAGCTTTCTGCAATGGCGGATCGGGAAGCGTGGGAAGAACTGAAGCAGTATCTTGCAAAAGCACAAGATCGTATTCCAAGCCTGGATATGATATTTTCCGAAAATTGTGCTGCGGATGGAGTGGTAGGGCATTATTGTGCGCTTGCAAGGGAACAGCATATCCCGTTTCTTGCCAAAATCGCACTTCCGAAAGAAATTCCATTTGATGAGATGGAAATGTGTATTGTGTTGGCCAATTTATTGGAAAATGCATTGGAAGCCAGTCTGCGGACAGATCCTGCCAAACGATACATCCGAGTTGATGTACATATTCATGCAGAACGTATTCTGCTGATCTGTCTGGAAAATGCGTTTGAGGGGGACGTTGTAGAAAAAGATGGCGTTTTTCAATCTGCCAAGCGAAAGGAAGCAGGCATCCGAATTCGATCGGTTCGGCGGATCGCAGAGAAGAACGGCGGCGGATGCAGCTTTGAGCATGAAGATGGTGTGTTCCGGGCAAAGGTTATGCTGAGAAGAGAATAGATGTCCTTGCATAGAAAAAGCACCTGTATCAATTGGAAAGAATTGATACAGGTGCTTTTGTTTTATGGGGAATGTTGTTTATCCTTGAGAAAGACGGGTTGCGATGACGTATAGAAGAATGCAGGCAAATCCAATGAGGATAGAAAGTACGGAAAGTACGGTGCCTGTTTTTCCGAACATCAGGGAACCAAATCCGCAGAGGACGCCAATGCATCCCAGCAGCAAGGTAGCAAGCTGTAAAGCGGTTGGCAGAAAGAGTGCAGATAATACGGCCAAAACTGCAAATGCAATTGCCAGAATTGCCAATACCAAAGCCGAGTCCTCTTTTGCAGTGCGCTGTTTTTTCTTTTTTGCAGACGATGGAACAGATTTTTTGGGTTCCTTGGTTTTGGCGGTTTCAACTTGTTTCTTTTTCATGGTGACTAACTCCCTTATGATTCACGAAGCTGAGCGCCGATGGCATTCAGTGCTTTCAAAGCACGCTGCATTGCACGATCTGCCTGTTCATCGGTTAAGGTTGCTTCATGAGAACGCATGCGGATGGAGAAGGAAACGCTCTTCTTTCCAGCTTCAATTTGCTTTCCTTTATAAACATCAAAGATGGAAACATCTTCCAGAATGGAGCCAACGCCTTGTTTGATTGCAGCTTCCATCTCTGCAACTGGCAGAGCATCTTCACAGAGCAAGCTCAAATCTCTTGTAGTAGCAGGGAATTTCGGCAATGGATGGTAGGTGATTTCTGTGTTGGCAAATGCCACCAGTTCAGCAGCATTCAGCTTTGCAACGTATACTTTGGTGCCGAATCCATAGGTTTGCTGTACCGTAGGATGCAGTTCGCCCAGATAACCGATTGCGGTTTCTCCGCAGAAAATGACAGCACTTCTGCCGGGGTGCAGCGCACAGGTTTCCGGGAAGGTGGAATCGGTGTCACAGCGCTTATAAGCACAATTTTCAATGTGCAGTTCTTTGAGCAGAGCTTCTATAATGCCCTTGATGGTGTAGAAATCCACGCCATCACCATACATGCCGAGCGTAAAGCGGTTGGGTTCCTTCGGCAGGGTGTCCGGCCCGGTTACCAGGTATTCCTTGCCCAGTTCATACAAAGAAACAGCATGATTTCTGTTTTTGTAGTTGGTTGCCAGTACTTCCAGCATGGACGGCAGCGTGGTGGTGCGCATAATGCTGGTATCTTCTCCAAGCGGATTGGAAATGGTAACGGTACGACGCAGCGGGCTGTCTGCCGGAAGACCAATTTTATCATAGTATTTGGGGCTGATAAAGGAATAGGTCAAAATGCCATGGCAGCCAAGTGCAACCGCAGTCTGTTCCATGCTGCGGTAGAATTTCTGCTCCGGAGTCAACTGTGCCTTGGCAACACCAGTGATAACAGTAGATGGCAGATTATTATATCCATAAATACGAGCTACTTCTTCTGCAATATCTGCCGGACGTTCCAGATCGATTCGGAAGCTGGGCGGAATGCAGGTGGTTTCATTGACTTCAATTTCCAATGCCTTTAAAGTAGTACGCATTTCTTCTTCTGGAATTTCAGTGCCCAGAAAATGGTTGATCCATTCCGGATTGAATGGGATAGCATGGGTGATATCCGGTACATTGTTGATATCCAAGTGGGTGCGAACGGGTTCACCGGCTCCCAGCAATTCTACCAATTCGAATGCACGATGCAGAGTGCGCAGGCATCCAAGCGGATCCAGCCCCTTTTCATATCGAGCCGATGCATCGGTACGCATGCCAAGCTTCTTTGCCGTGCGGCGCACCTGTACGGGTTCAAAATAAGCGGATTCGAAAACAACTGTTGTGGTATCTTCCATAATACCGCTGTATTCACCGCCCATAACACCAGCAACTGCAATTGGTTTTTCTTCGTCTGCAATGACCAGCATCTCCGGAGAAAGGCTGCGCTCTACGCCGTCCAGGGTGGTGATGGATTCACCTTCCTGTGCATTTCGAACATGAATATGCTGACCGCTGACGTAGCGAAGGTCAAATGCATGCATCGGCTGACCATATTCCAGCATAACATAATTGGTGATATCTACCAGGTTATTGATTGGACGCACGCCGCTGGCACGGAGTCGTTCCCGCATCCAGCGAGGAGACGGGCCAATCTTTACATTCTTTACAATACCTGCTGCATAACGGGGGCAGAGCGTTGTATTGTGAACATCTACTTTTAAAAGATCGGAGATTTCTTCTGCAATGCCATTGAACTTGGGTTCGGGTAAAACCAGCGGAGTTTGGAATGTAACAGCTGCTTCCCGTGCAAGACCTACGACAGACAGACAGTCCGGACGGTTAGAGGTGATTTCAAATTCCACGGAGGTATCGTTCAGACCAATTGCGGTGTGAATATCCTCGCCGATTTTGCAATCTTCTTCCATCAGGAAAATGCCGTCTGCAATTGCATACGGAAAATCATTCACAGTTAAGCCCAGTTCTCCAAGCGAGCAAAGCATGCCATTACTTTCTACGCCACGCAGCTTGCCCTTCTTGATTTTAATGCCGCCTGGCAACGTTGCGCCGGAAAGTGCAACGGGAACAATATCACCTGCTTTTACATTTGGTGCACCTGTTACAATTTGGATAGGAGCTTCTTGTCCCACGTCTACCTGACAAATCACAAGGTGATCAGAGTTTTCATGTGGTGTAACAGACAGCAGTTTTCCGACCACAACATTTTGAATTTCAGCGCCTTCTTCTGTATAGCATTCTACTTTTGAACCGCTCATGGTCATGCCGGCGCAGAAGTCTTTTACAGAAAAATCTTTTTTGATGTAATCAGAAAGCCATTTCATAGATAAATTCATTGTACGAATCCTCCCTTTTAGAATTGTGTCAGGAACCGGTAATCGTTCTCAAACAAAAGCCGCATATCCTGAATGTTGTACCGACGCATAACAATTCGTTCCAGTCCGAGACCAAAGGCAAATCCGGAATAAACAGAACTGTCAATGCCGCAGCCTTCCAATACCTTTGGATGCACCATACCAGCGCCCAGCAGTTCAATATATCCTTCATTCTTACAAAGGCGGCAGCCTTTTCCATAGCAGTTGAAGCACATAACATCTACTTCTGCGCTTGGTTCTGTGAACGGGAAGTGGTGCGGGCGCAGACGAATCTTGCAGTCATCGCCGTACAGACGCTGCATCAGCAGTTCCAGTGTGCCCTTTAAATCTGCCATGGTAATGCCCTTGTCTACAACTAGTCCTTCAATTTGATGGAAGAGCGGGGAGTGGGTTGCGTCTACAGCATCCGAACGATAAACACGTCCGGGCGCAATGACACGAATCGGCGGCTTTTTCTGTTCCATTACATGAACTTGTACCGAGGAAGTCTGGGTACGCAGTAAAATATTATCGGTTACATAGAAAGTATCCTGCGTATCTCTGGCAGGATGATCCGGCGGAAGATTCAATGCCTCAAAGTTATAGTAGTCATATTCTACTTCTGGACCGTCTGCCACTTCAAATCCCATTCCCAGGAAGATTTCCTTGATTTCCTGTTCCACCTGTGTCAATGGGTGCAGACTACCTAGTGTTTGCTTTTTGCCCGGCATGGTGATATCAATGGTTTCTGCCTGGAGCGTTTCTGCAAGTGCAGCTTCCTGCAAAGCAGTTTGCTTTTCTTTAATGGCAGATTCAATGTCCGCACGTACCGTATTGGCGAGAGGTCCCATAACAGGACGTTCTTCAGCGGACAGTTTCCCCATCTGCTTTAAAATACCGGTGATGGCGCCTTTTTTTCCCAGGTATTTGACACGGACTGCATCCAGTTCTCTGGCATCCTTGCAGGCCTTGAGTTCCTCTTGCGCACTGCTGCGCATGGCTTCCAGTTGTTCTTTCATCGTGTTTTCATCCTTTCAAATGATAATGGTGCATAAGAGAAGGTGCTGCATGAAATAAAAAAATCCTGCCCTCAAATAGGACAAGATTCGAATTCTTGTGTAAAAACCACCTATTTTCAAGAGCCAGCACTCTCTAGCCTGTAACGAAGGCACAACGTTCAACCCTACTATGCAACCAGCAGTTCTGGCTGACCGCTCGGGAGTGAACTTCAGCAAGGTTATGATTTGGTGCATTTTCAGCCAAGATGCACGTTCTCTGAAAATCGTAAAAGCAGCCTACTCTCTCCGTCATAGCGTTTCTGCTATCTATTATATAAAAAAGCAGAAAAAAAATCAAGAGCTTTCTTGAAATTTTTTTGGAATTATGCTATAATATGGTTACTTTTTTCCAAGATGGGTAGGAGCAACGAAAAAATAACCGGTCTTTTCAGCCGGAGCATTCACGAAAATGGAGGATTTTATCATATGGATTCTTATGCAGAATATTTGGTCAAAAAAGCGCCGACTTCTCAGGATCAGGGAAGAAAGGCATTGATTTTAATTGCCGCTCTTTTAATCTGTGCAGGGACTATTTTTTTGGTTCGTTTTACTGGGCCGCTGATTTTGGTGCTGACAATTGTCGCCATTTACGGTGCGTATTATTTGTTTACCAGCCAAAATGTAGAATATGAGTATATTGTTACGAATGATGAACTGGATATTGATAAAGTCATCGCCAAGCGAAAGAGAAGCCGGCTGATTTCCGTAGAAATTGGAAAATTCACGGCGTTTGGAAAGGAAGAAGAGGCGGAACCCATCAGCGATCAGGCAACAACCGTGTTATGCATTGGAGCAGATGCAGAACTGGGAACCTATTATGCAGATTTGGAGACCGAAGAATACGGGCAGACAAGAATCCTATTTACACCGAATGAATCGGTATTAACCTGTGTACAGGAAGCGCTTCCACGGATTTTAAAGTATCGGAAATCTAATCTGTAAGGGTCTACTGCATCCTGGAATTTTAACAAGTGTATAATTTTTGCAAAAAAAGTTGGAAAATACTGTACAAAACAGAAAAGATGTGCTATAATAAAAAAGTGGCATAATTCGAATGGAAAAATGCAGGGTTCTGCATTTTGGAACACAATCAAATGAAAGGATGAGAGTGTGATACAACGAATGAAAAAAACGTTAGGCATTCTGCTCGCTGCATCCATTGGAATGCAGGTGCTTTGCAGTATGCCGGTATTCGCAGAAGAACAAATTGAGGAAGTAGACGCTGGCGCGGAAGAACTGGTTTCGGATGCTTGGATTGGTGTGGAAGCTTCTTTGATGGATGATACCATCTTGTTGCAGGCAGATCCGGAGCAGGCAAGCGGTTTTTATCTGAATTTGTCCACCATTGCTTTGACTTATTATGCGGAACTTTCAGTAGGAAATGAGCTGGAAGCGACTGCTTTATGGAAGGATACCCTGGATTATGATAAGGATGGCTGGGTTACAATTGCAGATGCAACCGCATTGCTGACCATTTCTGCGGAAGTTGCGGTTGGAAACATCACGGTAGAACTTCCGATTCAGGCAACTACGACAATGCCTGTCACAACGGATTCTTCTGAAACCGAAACGACAACGACTTTTGTTTCAGCGGAAACAACCATTCCGGTTTCTGTTCCAACGGAAACAACGCCAACTAGTCTGGAGACAACCGTTCCGGTCGTGACTACACCTGCACCAGTTTCACAGACAACAACAGAACGGACAACAACAACGGTAACTACTACCACAGTTCCTGCTGTCACCACTACAGCAGCGACAACAACGACAGGAGTAACACTGCCGTCTGATGTAGTCGCACGTGGAATCGATGTCTCTATGTATCAAAGTTATGTCAATTGGGACAAGGTTAAAAAGGAAGGCAATGTGGATTTTGCCATTATCCGTGCAGGGTATGGAAAGTATGCTTCCCAGGAAGATCCTTATTTTGATATTAACATGCAGAATGCAAGAGCAGCTGGTATAGACTGCGGTGCATACTGGTTTAGTTATGCCTTGACACCAGAAGATGCGGTATTAGAAGCAAAAGCATTCCTTTCTGTGATAAAGGGTTATCAGTTTGAATATCCGGTTGTGTTTGATATGGAATATGAAAAACAGGCAAAGCTGAGTCGGGAACAGGCATCTGCAATCGCAGAAGCATTTTGTTCGACTATGGAAAAAGAAGGCTATTATGTCAGTGTGTATAGTTATGTTAGCTTTTTAAATGACATGTTTACCGATACCGTTTTTGAGAAGTATGATGTCTGGGCTGCACATTTTAATGTATCAAAGCCAAGTTTTACTCGTTCCTACTATGGAATGTGGCAGTATTCGAGTACATCCCGGGTTCCCGGCATTGACGGAAATGTTGATGCAGATTATGCTTATCGAGATTTTCCGTACTTAATGAAGCAATTTTCTTTGAACGGCTATACCCAATAAAAATGTTTTTATCCTGCGTCAATGCGTATTCTGCCATTAACGCAGGATTTTTTATGGCAAGCAAAAGAAATGGTGTGTACAAGAAGTCACATAAATCATAAACTGTTTTGTGCAATTTCGATAAACATCGACTTTTTTTCAAAAAAGCGTTGACAAGTCAAATACTTTGTGCTATAATAGGAACTGTTGTTGCAAAGCAATTATTTTGATAAAAACCGGTTGCGGATATGGCGGAATTGGCAGACGCGCTAGCTTCAGGTGCTAGTCTTCGCAAGGAGGTGGAGGTTCAAGTCCTCTTATCCGCACCATAAAATGAGATACCAAGTTTGGCATCTCATTTTTTTGTTTTTATACCACCTGTTTATGCGGTTACATGTCAGGAGTGAAAATTCCTTCCAATAGAGCATCGCACAGATGCAAAAAGCTTGCCAGATAATTAAAATCTGGCAAGCTTTTTCTATTGAAACTAACATATTTTCATTTTTCTAAGGAATTCACCAGGCATGAAATCTGTGTTTGAATGATTTTTGTGATATATTCCATGCTTTGTTTTCGTTTTTCGTTGTCCTTTTACTGTACCATTTCCAGCAGCATGCCAGCAAGTGCTTCGGTATAGAAGTTGGTTAAAAAGACTTTAAAATCTGGTTCCAGCTTGGCATTTTTTTCTTCCTCTGCACGATCCAATACGGATTGCACAACATGATAAAAATCAGCGCAGAAAAAGCGTTTCATTTCTTCTCTGCCAATAGAATCATAGGCACAGTTGATTAGATAATCATTCTGCTCTACATATTCCATTACAAATGCAATGGCTTCCTGATAGTCCACAAGTAAGTCGAAATGCTGTACCACCTGAATGGCTTCTTCTTCAAAAATCTACTTGAGCAGTGCATAGATATCAGAAAAGTGATAGTAGAAAGTTTTTCGATTGATGTTACAGGTTCGAATAATTTCACTGACTGTAATTTTAGAAAATGGTTTTTCCCACATAAATTGTTTGAGCGTTTGTGCAATTTCTTTTTTGGTTTGCAGCGAGAGTTCCGCATTGGTCATGGCATAGGCTCCTTTCTAAGGGAATGAATTGCACTTATTATACACCTGTCCGGCATCAAAGTCAAGTGCAAGATACCGGTCAAATGTGTAACATTGTAGCATATGCGACAAATTCAGCCTATTTGACCGTAGGAACTTTTCTGAAAATATGCTATGATGAATACAGAATCCAAAAAGGAGGTGACAACATGCAGAAGTATCAATATCATATTATTTTGCAGGTTCCGCTTGGAAAGCGCCATGGAGAGATGATGGTTCAAATTGAGGAGAATCAGATCTCTGGAGACCTATTTGTATTGGGTAAAAAGTTTCCGCTTTCCGGAGCAACAGATGAGCAGGGAAACTGTCGGATAATTGGAAAATTTTGCAGTCCCAAGCAGGAGTATTGTTACTTATTTCATTGGGTAAACTTGAATAAACTAACAT
>OGYJ01001302.1_pt1 | contig 20375 bp, 15 predicted proteins | sample 1576531 | NCBI WGS metagenome assembly OGYJ01 (sample SAMEA3541574, study PRJEB24748) | human gut metagenome | biome: human gut; feature: human-associated habitat; material: faeces | place: China | collected 2012 | reverse complement strand
GGGGTGGGCATTCCGGCAGGATGCTATGCCGGCAAGAGGATCGAAAAGCGGCTTCCCCTGCCGATCCCGCTTTCGACCGAGATCGTGCCGCCGTGCGCCTCGACGAACTCCTTGGAGATGGCCAGCCCCAACCCGCTGCCCTGGACCTTCGTACCCGGCACGCGGAAATAACGCTCGAAAATGCTCTTATGGTAACGCGGGTCGATGCCCCAGCCGAAATCCTGCACGAAGATCTCGACCGCCTTTTCATGCTGCACGGCCCCGACGATGATGCGCGAATTCTCGGGGGAATGGTGGATGGCGTTGGAGAGGAGGTTGGTAATGACCCATGCGATCTTTTCGTTGTCGACGAACAGTTTCGAAATCTTCTCGGGGTATTCCACCTCGACGAAGCAGCGGAAACGCTCGGCCAACACCTGCGTCGCCTTGACGGCATAGTCGATCAGTTCGACAGGCTTCACGACCTTGGGCATGAGCCTGAGTTTTCCGGACTCGACCTGCGTCATGTTGAGCAATTCGCCCGTGATATTGAGCAGGCGGTCGCTGCTCTCGCGGATGCTGCCCACGAGCTGTTTCTGTTCTTCGTTGAGCTGCCCGAGACGGTTGTCGCCGAGCAGTTGCAGGCTCATCAGGATCGACGAGATGGGGGTTTTCATCTCGTGCGAAACCGTCGAGATGAAATTGGTCTTGGCAGAGTCCAGCTCCTTGTATTTGGTGATGTTGTTCAGGACGATCAGGTTGCCGACGAACTGTTGCTCCCGGCTGCCGACCGGCATGATGTAGAGCGGCGTATCCTCCATCTGGAAATAGCTCTCCTTGTTGTCGGCATAGATCTTCAGCGGCTCCTGCCCGGCGTTCTTCTTCTCGCCGTAAAGCTCGCGCAGCAGGCGCCGGAGCAGGTCGTTGGCAAGCGCCACCTCGGCGGCATCGCGCCCGATGACGGTCTCGGGCAGGTTGAGCACCGACAGCGCCTCGCGGTTCATGAAGAGGATGGTCTTCCGGGGATCGAGCCCGATGATCGGTTCGTGGAGCGAATTGACGATCGCCTCGATCCGCGTCTTGGCCGTCATCAGGTCGTCGAGCGAACTGCGGCGGTACTCGTCGAGCTTGGCCGCCATGTTGTTGAACGACTCGGCAACGGATTCGAACTCACGGTTGCCCGTGAAGTCGAGCCGCTTCCCGTAATTATGGCTGGCAATCTCCTTGATCCCCTTCTTCAGCTCGTCGATCGGGCGCAGCACCATCCGCGGGAACCACACCAGCACGGCGCCCGCGACAAGGGCGCACAGGGCGGCCACGACGATCAGCCACCACATGACATAGTCGGCACGCTCCTCGACCTGCGAGCTCTTGGCCCGGATAGCCGCCATGTTCACCTCCATAATGCGGTAGAGGTCGGCACGCACGGTCTGTATCTCGGCCTCGGTGACGGGGTCGCTCAGGCTGGCGACATGCTGCTGCAAGGCCGCCGTAAGCTCCTTTTCGCTGACTTCGGTGATGTTCTGCTGCTGGAGCGCCAGGCTCTGGCGCAGGGCGTGCCGCGAGACGGAATCCTGGCCGATGTCATTCAGCGAACGGAGCATGTCCCCGGCGTATTGCAGCGAATTATAGTTGTCGGCCAGGATGGTGCCCGTAGCGCGCGAAAGCTGGCGGACGTAGCTGACCGACTGGATGCCGAGCAACAGGATCATGGCGAACAGCACGCCGATGCCCAGGGTAAGCCTCCCTTGTATCTTCATAGTCATGACATAATAAAAAGGTCGATGTTCATACGCGACAGGCGGCCGTCTCAGAATGATACGCCTGGCGCCGGCGTCAGGGCTTCATACCGTAACTTTCCAGCTTGCGGTAAAGCGTGGCGATGCCGATGCCCAGCAGGCGGGCGGCCTCGGCCTTGTTGCCTTTGGTGTATTCGAGTACCCTGAGGATGTGGTGCCGTTCGAGGGCGTCGAGCGCCATCGAGTCGGGTACGGAGCCGTCGCACGACGCGGCATGGAATTCGGGGGAGAGGCAGCCGACGGTAAGGGCATTGCCTTCGGCCATGATCAGGCTGCGCTCCACGACGTTGCGCAGTTCGCGGACGTTGCCGTGCCAGGCATGGCGTTCCAGTGCGGCGATGTACCCTTTGTCGATCGTGTCGATCCGACGCCCCATCCTGTCGGCGAATTGCGCCGCAAAGAACCGGGCATATTCGGCGATATCGCCCGGCCGCTCGCGCAGCGACGGCAGGTGGATGCGAAAAACAGAAAGGCGGAAGAAGAGGTCTTCGCGGAAATTCCCGGAGGCGATCTCCTTTTCGAGGTCGCGGTTCGTGGCGGCAATCAGGCGCACGTCAACCCGTGTGGGGCGTGTTTCGCCGACCTTGATGAATTCGCCGCTTTCGAGTACGCGCAGCAGCTTGGCCTGCAGCTCGACGGGCATTTCGCCGATTTCGTCGAGAAACAGCGTTCCTTTGTCAGCCTCCTCGAAAAGCCCTTTCTTGTCTTTCGAGGCGCCCGTAAAACTCCCGGCGCGGTGTCCGAACAGTTCGCTTTCGAGCAGCTCCTTGGAGAACGCCGAGCAATTGACCGCCACGAACGACTCCTTGGCGCGGGGACCGGCATGGTGTATCGCCTGCGCGAAGACCTCCTTGCCGGTTCCGGTTTCGCCGGTGAGCAGGACCGAGGTGTTCGTCGCGGCGACCTTGCGCGCCAGTGCGACGGCCTGCCGGAGAGCTTCCGACGAACCGATGATGCGGTCGAACGAATGTTCGTCGGAGAGTTTCTCCTCGAAGCGGGCCAGCCGGCGCTGCATCTGGGCTTTCTCCGCGGCCCGGCTCAGCAGCGGGAGTATCTTGTTGTTGTCGTCGCCTTTGGTGATGTAGTCGAACGCTCCGTTCTTGATGGCCTGCACGCCGTCGGGGATGTTGCCGTAGGCCGTCAGCAGAATCACCTCGGCCGACGGCGCCGCCTCCTTGATCTTCCCGACCATCTCCACGCCGTTGCCGTCGGGCAGCTTGACGTCGCACAAAACCACGTCGGGATCGTACTGCCGGAGCATTTTGAGACCTGCGGCGCAGTCGGGGGCTTGTGCGACCTCGTAACCTTCAAGCCCGATGATCCGGGCCAGAAGTCCGCGCAGCTGCTGTTCGTCGTCGATAATCAGAATCTTCGCCATATGTTTTTTTCGGTGCGGTCACGGGATGAGAGGGACCGCATTCGGGGCAAATATACGCATTTATCGTTTTTTTCGAGACCGGACCGGATTTATTTTGTCGGACGGACGATGCGGCGCGGATTGCCGGAGTGTGGCGTTCCGGGTGGATAATGTTGCAGGAAAGCGGCGTGAAATTGCGCAATTTCAGCCGGTTATTCGTATCTTTGGGGTGCAATTACGAAATCCCGCAATGAGGAAGTTCTATTTTCTGTTCATGCTCCTGCCGGCGTTGTCTTGGAGTGTCGCCCTGAGGGCGCAGCGGCTCGGCATCGAGGTCACGCCTGCGTGTCCGACGGTATTTCAGGAGTTCGAGGTGGCATACACGGCGGACCGTGAGATCGAGTCGATCGCGCCGCCGCGCTGGGGCGCTCTGACGCTGGTCCGCGAATTGGGACGGTCGCACGGCTCGCAGCTGTCGGTCGTGAACGGCGTCCGGACCGACTCCGAACTCTTCTCTTACCGCTACCGGGTCCGTTCGCGCGTGAGCGGCGAGGTCTTCGTGCCGGGAACGACGGCCGTCGTCGGCGGTCGCGAATGCCGTTTTGAGCGGAAAAGGATTACGGTGCTTCCCGATTCGGCGCATTGCGAGCCGCAGTGCCGGCTGGAACCGGACTCGGCGGCTATGGCGGCCATGGGCGGCTGTATCGTCCGGCTGGTCTGCGATCGCAAGCCCGACAAGGCCGATCCGGTGCTGGTGCTGGACGATACGGAGACCTGCACCCCGTTTTCGACCGCTTATTCCAGCAGGAACGGGCGGGAAGAGTGTATTTACCGATACCGGATCGACGTGGACAATTCCGGAAAACATATTCTCACGCCGCAGTTGTCGTTCGGCGGAAAACCGTTCGAAGTTCCCTCTTACGTCGTCTGGCTGAAAGGCGAAGCCGGTCCCGAAGGTACTGAACCTGCGACGCCCGGCCGGAGGCGGATCGTATATGCTTTTGCGGGCGTGCTCCTTTTTTTGTGGACGGCGATTTTCGTGCGCGATCATGCACCCGCCGCAGGCCGTAACGCCGTCGTTTCCCGCTTCTCGTGGCAGGTGTATTTCGTCGTGGCGGCCGCCCTGCTCTTTATCGGGTTTTGCGGCCTGTTCATCTGCGGTGCCGTCCGGGCGGAGGGAGCATCCCGGCTGCCGGTTTACGGCGTGACGCTCCTGATGCTGTTTTGTGTCTGCTGGCTGGTGTTCGGGGAGCTGAGACGCTCGGCCGTGAGATTGCGTATCGACGGCGACACCCTTGCCGTCACGTCGTTTGCGGGACTGGGATTTACGCGCAGATACGATCTGAAAAGTTTCGACGCCATCACTTCGACGATACTCGTCAGCCGGGGCGGCGCGTACGAATACCGCTATCTGATGAAGGCCGGCCGGCGCGTCGTCCGCGTCTCCGCGTTCTATCTCAAAAACTATGACGGATTGTGCGAAGCGTTGTCGGAGCACTGCGTTTACAAGGGCCGCCGGCCGATGAATTTCTGGCTCGAAATGAAGGAGATTTTCCGCTGAGCGGACTTGCGCCGCGGTAGACCCTGCGCACCCGGCCGGGACGTGGATACGAAAAAGCCGGACCTTTTCGAAAAGGTCCGGCTTTCCCGTTTGCCGTCGAGGGTCAGGATTCGGCGTCGGTTTTCGAATATTCGGAGAATTCGCAGCCGAAACGCTCTACGAGCATGTTGTCCATCTCGTCGGCCCGCAGTGCGAGTCCGACGATGTTTTTGCGGATTTCGTCTTCCGATTCGTCCGTGATGTCGGCCAGATGGATGCGGTAGGCGATGTAAATCTGCCGGCCTTCGATTCCCAGCTTGTAGGGACCGAAGTCCTCGCTGAGCATATAGTCCAATACGTTCTCCACCTCCTTCTTCGGCAGCAGGTTGATCGGCGAGGTCGAGAAGAGGTAGTTGCCGTCGTATACGAAGATGCGGATTTCGGAGCTGCCCTTGTGGAAGAGCCACGAGTCGTATCCGTCGCGCGCAAGCACCGGATTGACGCCCATTTCCCGAATCGCGCTTTCGACGAATCCGCCCAGCGGCGAAAGCTCGCGCTCGTCGAAAACGCCTTCGGGCAGCTTGTCGCCGCACGAGGGGCAGAACTCCTCTTCCTCGCAGATCAGCTCCTCGCAGCTGCCGCACTGCACTTGGAATGCCGTGCGGTCCAGCTCGCCGAGCGATTCGAGCAGGCCGTGGAGCGTTTCGACGCGGATGCCGAAGCCCATGTTGTCGGCCTGCGTGAATTTGCTGACCGTCACGCCTACCACCTCTTCCGCGTCGTTCAGGATCGGACCGCCTGAGTTGCCGGGGTTCACCGCGGCGTCGGTCTGGATGTAGTATTTGCCGTCCATCAGCTGTTTGGGCGACGATACCGAACCTTCGGTGATCGTGAAGGGCATGCCGTAGGGGTATCCCGCGATGTATACCTTGCGGCCGATGGTAAGCGAGTCGTCCGCTGCGAGCGTCATTTCGGGCAGCGCCGAGAAGTCGCCTTCGGCGGCCAGCAGGGCGATGTCCAGCGCCGGATTGACCAGCACGACCTTCGCCAGATAGGGATTGCGGTCGTTGTCGTGTACGGCGACGGTGCGGTACCCTTCGACCACATGGTAATTCGTTACGAAAAGATCGTAGTTTTTCAGGTAGAAACAACTGCCGGAGCCGCCTGAGTGGGTTACTTTGAATACCGACCTGTAGATATTGTTATGTTCCATGGATATACGGATTTTGAGCTGTTATTTTTGTTGTCCGAGTGCCTGTTCCATCATTTTCTGCTGGAATTCCTGCGCCAGACGCATGTATTCGGCCATGTCGCCCTTCATCAGCGCCTGCTGCATCGCAGCCTGCATCTGAACGATCTCGCCCTGCATGGCGGCGGCCATCTGCTGTACCTGTTCCACGGCTGCGGCCGCGGCGGCTCCCAGCTCTCCGGTCTCCTCGTCGTCGTCCGTCGTCAGGTCGTCGTCCATCACCTTTTCGAGCGCTTCGAACAGAATCTCCGACGCCTCCTCCATCGACTTTCCGGCCGATTTGCGCAGCGCATTGGCGATCACGGCGTTCAGGTCGTCCTGCACGTCGTTGTAGAAGTACATCTCATAGAACTTGTAGAGTATGCGCACCGCGCTCCGTTCATAGTTCTCCGCTTCGATGGCATCCGCAGCCTCCTTGTAAACCTCCTTGAAATTCTCCTGCACGTTGTTCAGCGACGAGCGGCGTTTGGCCGAAACCAGCGTATCGACGAAATAGAGGTCGCGCGCCAGCTCTTCGCGGGGCATCGCCAGCAGGCGTTCGAGGAACGCCTTGCCTTTGGTCACCAGTTCGGCTACGGGCAGCTCCTTGTCCATGTCGTCGACGGCCTTGTCGAGGTCGTTCATCAGCTGGCCCTGCGGCTGGGCGAAATAGGAAATCTTGTAGAGCGCGATGTCGATCACGTTCCATGAGTAGCCGTATTTGCGTTCCGCCTCATACTCCTTCACGGCTTCGAGCGTCTCGCGGCAGGTCTGCCGCACCGCCTCGTGGATTCGCGTCACCTCTTCCTCGGAATAAGGCGTCACCTGCGGTTCGTAACTGCGCTTGGCGCCGAATTTGGCGCAGAATTCATCGTCGTAGCGGTCGCCGATATGGCAGATGTTGCGCAGGATGAAATAGAGCTTGTGCGGATGGCTCTGCGAGAGCGGGCACACGTATTCCATCTTCAGCTTGTCGCCCTCCTTGCGGAAGCGCGGCAGCATCAGCCGGTTGATGTTCAGGTCGGCGACCTGACGCAGCATGGCGACGCGGCCCTTTTCGGGCAGCTCCAGAAAGTCCGCGCTTATGTGCAGCTTCCCCTCCCTGATGCGGATGTTTACCAGAATCGAACCGTGGGGAATATGGAATTCCGTACCTTCGGCGTTGCCGTATTTCGTGCGGAATTCCGGGTTCAGGTGATCGAGCAGCAATCGGAACGCTTCGAGGTGTTTGCCCTCGTTATAGTTGTCGATAGCCTGCTCATAGGCCTCCGTATTGACTTTGCTCTGCGTGGAGTTCAGTACCGGAGCGACGAATGAGTGTGTAGTTTTCATAGTTTTGGTATTATCGGAATGTCCCGGCGGGGCATCGGGATATAAAATTAGAAAAAAAACGGGATATTCCCCGTTTTTCCCAGACGAAAATCTCAATTTTCTTCGATCGTGAGCGTGCCGTCCGGCCCCACGGTCACTTTGGCTTCGTAATAAATGTACGAGGTTTTGCCGGCGCTGCTCTCCGTTTCCTTGCCGTCTTCGGTGAAGCGGACGATGAACGAGGTGTGCTGTTGGCCCGGTTTGCGGTTGCGGTTGAATGCGGAATTGCCGGCCGGAACCTCCTCCTCGATTTCGTAGCGGCCTACCGATTTGTAGGAGTGTCCTTCGGGAAGCATCGTTTTTGCTTGGGCGATCTGGGCGGCGATCTGGGCGGGATTGAGTTTCGACAGGTCGATGCCGACGGTCGTTTCGTATTCGGGAGCTTCGAAAGTGCTCTGTACGTCGCGCAGGTCGGTGGGCGCCAGACCGTTCATGTAGTAGCTCTGGCTGAATGCTCGGTTGTCCCTGTTCACCAGTTTCACCGTCACGAGGAACAGGTTGTCGGAGAGCGTTTCTCCCTCCATGATCGAAAGCGAGTAGATTTTGAATTTGTCGGTGTCCACGCTCTTTTTCGTCAGTTCGATGGCCTTGGCGTAGCTGGCTTCGGCGTCGGTCGGATAACCGGTCAGGGTGGAACAGGACTGGATCGTTGCGGCAGCGGCGACGGCTGCGGCGAGGAGTCTGATAATTGGGCGCATTGTCGTATTGGTTTGAGTTTTTTTTTTTTATACGGTAAGTTTCAGCGGCGCAGGCTTCCGTACGTCGTGTTTGCGGACCGTCCGGAATTGCTGGCCGGCAATGCTATTTGTCGAAAATGGACTTGAACGCATCGAACGCCTCCGCGTTTTCGAAAAACGCGCCGCGGATGACGTGATGGTCGGCGGGCAGCGAAATTTTGAATTCGTTTTCCTCCTCGTCGAATTTGGTGTATTCCACCTCCGAAAGCAGGAACGACTCGTTGACGACCTCTTTTTTCCGGACGACGGGAATCGTCACCTTGCCGCCCTCCACGGTGATCTCGCCGCCTTGGGCGATGAGTTTGCGGGCCTGCATGATTTCGCGGACCGTGAATGCCAGCAGCGCGAGACCGCCGATCACGAAGATGATCGTGACGGCCGTCGGGCCGAGGATGCGCATGCGGCCGATGCGGATGCCGAAAGGATAGGCCAAAGGTACGACGACCATGCCGGCGCCGATGGCCAGCGAAGAGACCGAGCCGCTGAATGGATTGCTGGGTGTGTAATTGAATTTCTGCATTTTTTATGAATTTGGAATTGGTAGATCTTGCCGGCGCTGCTCTCCGTATGTTCTGCGGGAGCCGGACTGCGGGGCTTTTGCCGTGTGCAAAGTTAAACGCCCCGCGGTTATTTGCGGAGGTTTGCAGGGGGATATCGGAATGTACAGGGCGTTCTTCAACAGGCTGACCGCCTGCTGTTTCCATTCGTCGGGTCCGGTTGCTGGGGGTATATTTTACAGCCGCGACAGGATCTCCTCCAGCGTCGAACCCTTTGCGGAAGCCAGTTTCTCGGTGCGGATGCGTTTCAGCCGTTTTTTCACCGAATCCTTTTCCAGACAGACGACGCTCGCGATTTCGGCCTGCGACAAATGCATGCGCACCATGCAGCAATAGCGGATGTCCTCCTCGTTCAGCGCCGGGAATTGCCCGCGGAGACGGACCGTGAAGTTGTCGAATACGGCGTCGGCATGTGTGAAGATCGTCTTCCAGTCTTCGTCCGACATGCGGCATTTTCTGGCCTCCCCGCCCTGCCGGACCTGCGCGATGAAGCGGCTGTTGAGCTGGCGGAAAAAGGTCGTGCGCAGCTGCTCCTCCTTGCGCCGCATGGCGTCGAGTTCGTTTTCCTGCCGCAGGATGCGCCTTTGCTGGGCGAATTCCCGCAGTTTGGCGCGGTGCCACATGCGCAGTCCCAGCCATGCGCCGAGCAGCACGAGCGCCGCGCATGTCAGAATCGTCTCGTAGACGATGCGTTCGCGGTGCTGTTTCTGGATTTGCAGGGCGGCGTTCTGGGTTTTGAGCTGCTCGTAACGCCAGAGTTTGCGGATGTTGAGCACTTCGGCGCTGTGCACCTTCTCGTCGATCGAGTCCTTGAGCCGTATGTACTGCTTCAGGGCTTCGAGACTTCTTGCCGCGTCGCCTTTCCCCTCCCATGCGTTCGAGGTGTTGAGCGCCCATAACGCCCGTGAGGTGAGGTGCGTCGTGTCGGCGCACATGCGGCGGGAACTGTCTGTCAGCTCCAGCGCCGTGTCGTAGCGGCCCGTGCGGTTGCAGATGTCGGCCTTGGTGCTCAGCCATGAATACCGGGTCCATGCCGGGGCGTGCCCGAACCCCTTTTCCCAATACTCTTCGGCCTTGCGGTACTCTTTCCGTTTCAGGGCGCTTTCGATCAGCATGGCCCACTTCGGGGAGGTGTTTTCGGTTATGCCCTTCTCTTCGGCGAGCCTGAGCGCCTTGAGCGCATAGTATTCCATGCTGTCATAATTGTCCAGCCCCATATAGGCGTGCGCCATGTCGCCGAGCGATATGCACATCCAGTCGTAACGCTCCATGCTGTCAGCGTAGGCGTACGCCTGCTGCGCATGACGTATCTTCTCCTCGAAGAGATGCTGCTGGCCGCAGAATACGCCGAGCCAAGTCTCCACGACGTAACGCCGCCGCCACTCCCCTTTCGGGGGCAGCATGTCGCGGCTTTTGAGCAGCAGTGTCATCGCCACCTCCGGCTGCCTGCGCTGATTGGCGATCTTGGCCGCATAATAATAGGCCTTGTGCGCTGCGGCGAAATCGTCGGTGTGGGTGCGGTAATAGTCGAGGGCGACGTCCGAAAGCGTGTCGTCGATCATGTTCTCCCTCGCGAGCCACCGGGCTTGGGTCAGCACCAGCGCATAATGCGCGTAGTTGCGCCGGGAGAGTCTTTTCTCCGGAGCCGGAACGCCCTTCAGAAGCCGTGCGGCGCTGTCAGGGTGCTCCATGACGATCGCTTCGGCGTCGAGCAGAACGCTGGGAACGGGCTGACAGCCTGCGGCTGAGACGCACAGGAACAGGAGGACGGCGAGGCGGATGCGGTGCATGGTCTGTTTCGTGTTATGTGGCTCAGGGTGTCTGCCGTACCGGCTTTTGCGTGCGCAGGAGATGCTTCGTCAGGAACCTGCGCACCGGTTCGTCGTACAGTTTCAGGCACAGGTATGCCAGCAGCACGGACCCGATGACCAGCGCCGCTGCGCCGGGCAGCGATTGCGCGAAGGTCAGGTTCTCGTTTTTCACCCACGCATAGTACAGATAGATGAACGGATAGTGCACCATGTAGAGCGGATACGATATGTCTCCCATGAATTTGCATATCCTTGCGGTCGTCCTGTCCGTCGTCTTGCCCGACGCTCCGAGGTAGACGAGCAGCGGAAAGGCCAGCGCAAAGCACAATGTGTCGTACAGCCCGTTCATCCAGTAGTTTTCCTCTCCGCCGATTCGCGGCACGGCCAGCAGGACGACGACGCCCAGACTGCATATCCAGAACGCCCCCTTTACCTTCACGGGCCTGAATACGCGCGACATCAGCAGTCCCGCCGAGAACGAGAACAACAGCCTCAGGGACCCTCCGGCTATGTTGTCGCCCGTCAGCGAGAACCCCGCGCATATGTCGCCGTAGGGACCCCATACGGCAAACGCCGTCAGTCCGCATCCGGCGAGCAGCACCAGCGCCGCGAGCGCCTTGGTCGGCAGTCTGCGGATGAACAGCGCATAGAGGATGTTGCCGATATACTCGTAAAACAGCGACCAGCTCGGACCGTTCAGCGGGAACATTTCGGTCACGCCCCGGATCTCCATGCCGGGCGTGGCCGGAATCATGCAGGCGTTCATCAGGGTCGCTGTCAGCAGCATCGTCACCGAGACTTTCGAGACGTCCCATACGGAGCAGCCCTGAAAGTAGAACATGACGGCCCCGATCACCGCGCCGATTACCACCATCGGATGCAGACGGATGAACCGTCGCGTAACAAACTCCCTTACCGTCATTCGTTTCCACCGGTCGTCGTAGGCGTAGCCGATCACGAACCCCGACAGGATGAAGAAGAAATCGACGGCCAGATAGCCGTGGTTGATTCTCTGATCGACGTGACTTGTCGCAAAGGCTTCGAACACGTGAAACCAGACGACCATCAGCGCCGCTACGCCGCGCAATCCGTCGAGTATGTTGTAGTGGGGTTTCGTATCTGCAAATGCCGCCGCAGAGACTTTTGTTTCCGACATGGGTGGTTGTTTTTGCTGTTGTTTGGGTTGAATTGGCTTTTTATCGGCAGCAAATATACGAAAAGTGCGGTTCAAATCGGTCATGAACCCCACTTTTCATCTCTTCTGCCGTATTTCGCCGGCTTCGCCGCCCGCCTGCCGCCCGCCTGCCGTCCGCTTTCGCCGCCCGCTTTCGCCGCCCGCCTTTGCTGTCCGCTTCCGCCCGCCCTCTTGCGCCCCTCCCGTTTGCATCCGCGGCCCCGGCGTCTGTTCCTCGGCCGCCCGCTTCGCGTCCCTGCTTCGCGTCCCTGCTCTGCGTCCCTGCCCGGCCGCCTGCTCCGCTCTCTACCCTGCCCGCCCCCGCTCAGCTTGCCGGGCTTCGGGTCTCCTCCTCCCCGTCCCGCAGGGCCAGCTGCTCCAGTACCGTCATCACACGGTCCGTCAGGGCCGCCATCGTCCGCTCGTCGTTGTAGCCGGACAATTCCGCGTCCGTGCACCCGTCGGGAAACGCCATCGCCAGCAGTTTGGCGCTCAGCAGTGTCAGGTAGATGAGCGGAATGACCGGCGCCGTGCCCATCCCGTCGCTCCGCACCGTGATCCGCTGCTGCGGAACCGCCAGACGCCCCGGTTTCCGGCCTTTCTCCCCGACGTTCCAGAGCACCTTTTCCTCGGCCTGCGTAACGTAGAGATTGAACGACGTGTCGTTCACATACTCCGCCCGGTCGACCCAAAAATCGACGCCGTAGTCTTCGGCCGCGGGATCGGCGCAGATGCCGCAGTCGGGCATGTAGCACATGATCGCACGGAGGATGATGTTTTTGTCGGCCAGCTCCGCCGACTGCATTCTATTCAACGCCGCAATGCAGATATTGACCTGCGTCGCGTAAAAGCGGTCGATGGCCCGCAGGGCTTTCTCGAAATCGGGGTCGTTCCGGTTCATCGTGGAATTTTTGCGTTGTTCATCAATGCGTGTGCCGTTTTAGACCCGGAACACCGGTTTGAAAAAAGGGGCGGCTCCGACTGAACAAGTGACGCAACTTCACTTTAGGAAGAATTCAATGCGGAGACCGCCCCGGCTGCCAGATTTCAGGGACCGCTTCCGGCGCAATGCCTGCCGGCTGCATCCGGAATGCGGGATTGTACGTGTCGCTCAGAGAACCTTATGACGCCCGCCGCGCCGAATCGTGCGGCGTGAGGGCGTTCCCCCGCTCCCCGGCCCAAAAACGGACGTCCTGCCGCGCGAAATCGAACGGCAGGAACGTCCGGCCCGTATTGTGCCGGAGCAGTAAAATATAATGGGGATTTTGGGCCTTCGGGTAATTCCGGAATCGGATGCGACGGGACATTTTCTTCGGTTTTCGTTGGTGTGAATCCGCGTCCCGCAAGGGCATAAAAAAAGCAAGGGACGCGATAACATTCCGATCAGAAGGTATAGGCTACCCGAAACCCAGAATGTACCGCGCCCTTGCAAGTCCCGTCCTTACGGACGGAACAAAACAAGGACTGGCAACATTTATACCTTGGTTTCAAAAAGTGCCTATTTTTCTGATTCGGTATAAAGAGTTGCTGCTCTTTATTATGTCCGTCGGCTATGCCGAGCTATGATAATTCCGCATAATAGTCGGTTTTGATTTCTTTTAAGTGGCTTCGTGCCACCCCTTTTGGGAAACTTTTGCAGACTATTTGCTGGAATGTTAAGCAAATATAGCGAAAATATGGACAGGGCAAAGCGGTTTACCAACTTTTTTCATAATTTTGTAGTTATGAAAAAGAGCGTCAACTTCTTACCCGAAAAGAAACAAGCCGACCTGAAACAGCTTGTCGGTCTCGTCCGCGAGCATGTGAAGAACGTCGGAATGGTTATTCTTTACGGCAGTTACGCCCGGAATACCTATGTCGATTACGACCAGCGCGTAGAGTTCGGCGTGCCGACCTACTTTATGAGCGATTACGACATACTGATCCTGACGCGCAAGCCAATCGGGGCGATTGAGTATTCGCTGTATGACAAAATTGCCGACGCTTTTTTTCAGCACAAGAACAGACCTTTCCATACGAAGCCCCAATTTATCAATTATGGAATAGCGGACTTCAACTATGCGCTCTCAAAAGCCCACTATTTCGAAACGGAGATAAAACGGCAGGGAATTATTCTGTATGATTCGGGAGAATACAAGTTGGCCCGCCGCCGCAAGTTGAATTTTGACGAGATTCAGGAGCGAGCGCAGAAATATTATGATGACAATTTCAAACCGAAAGCGATTGAGTTCATTCTTTTAAATATTGATTCTTATAATAGAAAGAATTATAAAATGGCTTCATTTAACTTGCACCAAGCCACAGAAAATCTTTTGCGCATAATAGAATTAGTATTTACTTTATATAGTCCCAAAGAACACAGACTTACTGAATTGATGAATCGTTGCAAGCGGTTCACGACCGAAATATTCAAAGCGTTTCCACGGGACACGCCGGAAGAAGAACGGCTTTTCGACCTTTTGCAAAGGGCTTATGTCGAATCCCGCTATAATCCCGATTTCGAAATTACCAAGGAGGACATCGACGCGCTGCTGCCGAAAGTCGAACACCTGCGCGACATCGTGGAACGGGTCTGCACCGCGCAGATCGACTACTATAACAACGCTTGCAGTAACCGACCGACAAAATAATGGACAACAACAACTCGCAAATACTGATTTATCAGACCGAGGACGGACAAACCAAGATCGACGTGCGCCTGCAGGATGAAACAGTGTGGCTAACGCAGCGCATGCTGGCCGAATTGTTTCAAACGACTCCGCAAAACATCACCCTGCATTTGAAAAATATTTATCAAGAGGGTGAGTTACAGGAAGATCGAACTTGTAAGGATTTCTTACAAGTTCAGCGGGAAGGCACGCGCACCGTTCAGCGGCAAGTCAATTATTATAACCTCGACGCGATTATTTCGGTGGGTTACCGCATTCAGTCGCATGTGGCCACCCGGTTTCGCCAATGGGCAACGCAGCATATTCGCGAATACATTGTCAAAGGTTTCGTGTTGGACGATGAACGACTGAAAAATCCGGACCTCCCGTTCGACTATTTCGACGAACTGTTACGCCGCATTCAGGATATTCGCACCTCAGAAAAGCGGTTTTATCAGAAAGTTATCGAAATATATGCGACGAGTGCGGACTATGACCCCGCAGCGGATATGAGCATTGAGTTTTTCAAAACCGTGCAGAATAAAATGCACTGGGCCGTAACGGGGAAAACGGCGGCGGAGATAATTTCGGAACGCTGCGACAGCAACAAACCCAATATGGGGCTGACCTCTTGGCGCGGCGTTAAAGTCCGGAAACAAGATGTGGCGATTGCGAAGAATTATTTGACGGAAGAAGAGTTGCTTGCACTCAATAATTTGGTAGAACAATATCTTGTTTTCGCCGAAGGACAGGCCATGAAGCGTATTCCGATGTATATGAAAGACTGGATCGCCAAACTGCATGGATTTCTGGCCCTGAACGACCGTGAAATTCTGACGCATGCCGGCCATATTTCGCATGAAATCGCAAAAGCCAAAGCAGAACACGAATACGAATTGTTCAAAGTCAAGCGGAGTAACGCCGACAACAAAGCCGTCGAACAATTAGAGCAGGCTGTTAAAAGACTGCCTCGCAAAACGACCGCATCCAAGAAATAGTTTGGGTTTTAATAAATAACCGGGCATCGGAGTTCTTAACTGCTCTGATGCCCGTTTTGTTTTATTCTATTACCGCCGTTCAGCTTGCTATGGCAAACATTCCGCCCGGCTTCCGCATTTTCCGAAAAAAGAAAAATGGTTGATAACCGACTGATTATCAACCATTTACAAGAGCGGAAAACGGGACTCGGACCCGCGACCTCAACCTTGGCAAGGTTGCGCTCTACCAACTGAGCTATTTCCGCAATTATCGTTTTCGGACGGGCGGGACAACTGCATCCGCACCTCGGCTCCGGGCTTCGAAACCTGCGTTTCGGGACTGCAAATATAAACCGAAAAATTTATTCTGCAAAATTTTCCGGCGAATTTTGTCGCAAAATTACTCTTGCGCCGCCCGAAACGCAAAAAAAGAAACGCCGGTGCAGATGCGATCGCGCAGGCATGCCCGGCGCCAACGCCCCGCAGCGAACGGCAACAAAAATAAGGCTGCCGGAAATGGCAGCCTTATCTATATACGGATCGCCCTCAGAGCGAATCCCGATTAGCGGACCTTGAAGCCTTCGTCGGCGCGAACCGGAATCGGCATCTGGGCATAAATGCCGCCTTCGAGCTTGTCGCGCACCGACTTGAACGCCGCGATCGTATAGTTCACGTCGTCGAGCGTATGGGCTGCGGTGGGGATCACACGCAGGATGATCTCGCCCTTCGGGATCACCGGATAGATCACGATCGAGCAGAAAATACCGTGGTTCTCGCGCAGATCGACGATCAGGTTCGTCGCTTCGGGGATACCGCCCTTCATAAAGACGGGGGTTACGGGCGAGTTGGTCACGCCGATCTCGAATCCGTTTTCCTTCAGGCCGTTCTGGAGCGCGCGGACGATCTCCCACAGCTTCTGCTGATATTCGGGATGGTTGCGGATCAGCTCCAGACGCTTCAGCGCGCCCATGACCATCGGCATCGGGAGCGACTTGGCGTAGAGCTGCGAACGCATGTTGTAACGCAGCAGGTTCACCAGCCAGCGGGGACCGCAGACGAATGCGCCGATACCGGCCATCGACTTGGCGAAAGTGTTGAACAGTACGTCCACGCCGTCGGTCACGCCGAAATGCGAAGCCGTACCGCGGCCGCCCTCGCCCATCGTACCGAAGCCGTGCGCGTCGTCCACCAGCAGACGGAACTGGAAATCCTTCTTCAGCGCCACGATCTCGTCGAGTTTGCCCAGATCGCCCTTCATGCCGAAGACACCTTCGGTAATCACGAGCACGCCGCCCTTCTGCTCCTCGGCGAGGTCCGTGGCATGCTGCAGTTGGAGACGCAGCGAATCCATGTCGTTGTGTCCGTACACGAAACGCTTGCCCTTGTGCAGACGCAGACCGTCGATAATGCAGGCATGCGCCTCGGCGTCGTAGACAACCACGTCGCGCGGCGTCAGCAGGCAGTCGATAATCGAGATCATGCCCTGATAACCGAAGTTGAGCAGGAAAGCGTCCTCCTTGCCGACGAACTCGGCCAGCTCGCGTTCGAGCTGTTCGTGATAAACGGTCTGACCGCTCATCATGCGGGCGCCCATCGGGGCCGCCATACCGAATTTGGCTGCGCCTTCGGCGTCGGCCTTGCGCACCTCAGGATGGTTTGCCAGACCGAGGTAGTTGTTCAGACTCCAGTTGAGCATCTTTTTGCCCCGGAAAACCATGTGGGGACCGATCTCGCCCTCCAGTTTGGGGAACGCGAAATATCCGTGGGCGTACGACATGTACTGACCGATAGGTCCGCCTGCATTTTTTTCAAGGCGTGCAAAAATATCAACCATAATGTATATAATTTAATGTTAGTTTCCGTTCCGGACGCGCAAAAGTACAAAAAAACCTTTTTAGCCATCAAAATTAGCCGTTTTTTATTCGGCACGGGTACGCATTTATACTTATTTCCGGATATTAGATAAGGAAAAAGGCCGCTTTCGGCGGCCCCGGAACGGTTTTCAGCGCCGCCGGTCGATCGCATCGACGATCACCGCCACGGCGCCGTCGCCCGTGACGTTGGTCGCCGTGCCGAAACTGTCCATGGCGATATAGGTGGCGATCATCAGTCCGGCGAGCGTTTCGTCGAATCCCAGCATCGACTCCAGCAGTCCCAGCGCGGCCATGATCGCCCCGCCCGGCACCCCCGGAGCCGCGATCATCGTCACGGCCAGCAGCAGGATGAATCCCACGAACGTTCCGGCAGGCAGCTCCAGTCCGGCGATCATCGACACGGCCAGCGCGCAGGCGACGATCTTCATCATCGAGCCGGAGAGGTGGATCGTCGCGCAGAGCGGCACGACGAACGACGCGATTTCGGGCCGCACGCCGAGTTTCATGGTCTGCGCCAGCGTCACGGGGATCGTGGCGGCCGAAGACTGCGTTCCGAGAGCCGTGACGTAAGCCGCAAGCATCGTGCGGAGCATCCGCAGCGGATTTTTGCGCGCCGCGAGTCCGGCGACGGAGAACTGCACGAGCAGCAGCACGACGGTCATGCAGAAGATCACCGCGATCAGCTTCACGAAGACGCCCAGCACGCCCGCGACCTGCCCCGACCGGGTCATCGAGAGGAAAATGCCGAAGATATAGAACGGCAGCAGCGGAATGATGACGCTGCCGATCACGCGTTCGATAATCCCCTTGAATTCGTCCATCACCCCCTTGAGCTTCACGCTATGGGTATAGGCCATGCCCAGTCCGAGCACGAAGGCCAGCACCAGCGCCGACATGACGCCGAACAGCGGCGGCATCTGAACCGTGAAATAGGGCGTGAGCGCCGCGCCCGCATCGTCGGGCAGTACGGCCTGCGAGCCTTCGAGCAGCGCGGGAAAGACCGCGCGCCCCACCAAATAGGTTCCGAAGCCCGAAAAAAGCGTGAAGGCATAGGCCAGCGCCGCCGTAACGGCCAGCAGCCACCCGGCGGTCTTCCCCAGATCGGCGATGCCCGGCGCCACCAGACCAAGGATCAGCAGCGGAATGACGAACGAGAGGAACTGCCCGAAAATATCGTTGAACGTCAGCGCGATGCGCGTCGCCCATTCGGGAAAGAAAAAGCCGCATCCCACGCCCAGCCCGATGGCCAGTACGACGCGCGGCAGCAGTCCGAACCTGAATTTCATAGGAGAATGATTTTTGTAAAGATAGGAAAATTACTTAGCTTTTTCAATTCATATGCATCATTAACAAATAATTCGTATCTTTGTGTTGTCTTCATAGACAGACATATTTTGATGAAAGTGTTTTGCTTTTATTCTTGTTAGGAAATCTGGTAAATTTCATAGAGTCAAGAAAAACAATAACACTCATTCACTTGCAATCGTATGCGAAACAATATTCCATACTCGCAGGTGTGGAGTATTGTTTATTTGACTCAAGGTTTACCAGAACCTCCTAACAGATAGGCAATAGACTCCACACTTCTTTTTTTAACAAATGATCGTAAAGGAGTCAGCGGTCTCGCAAAAAAACAATCTTATGAATAAAATCCTCTTATTCCTTTTGGGTGGCTGTATAATTGGGAGTGCCATCACTATTTTTTCTGCACAAAACAAACACAAAAAAATACCAACACAACAAAACGCAGAGTCAAAACAAAACACTCAACAAGAAGATAGAATATCTACAATTTCACCAAATATTCTTCTCGGATTTCATCTTGGAATGTCTAAATTAGAATATAATTCACTTATCAAACAATATAAGAACAGTGGCAAAATGTCGATATGGGATAACAACACATATTGCATGCATTGGTTTGAAACTCAGAACATAACCGTTCATGATAATTCAGTTGGCAATTTTACTAGCACACAATCGTTTTCCATAATCTTTGATATTCAACCCAAATTTGTCAATAATAAATTACATACTTTATCGATGTTAATCGAACCATTATATGATGATACAATATTAGTTCAAACATCAAATTTTATTCTACTCAAAAATCATTTATCTAAAATATTAGGTTCGCAACCACCCCTAAATTCATTTCACTGGACATTTTCAACATATACAGTCAATTTATCTCAAGAAAAAATCAAAAGCAAGTATTACGAAAAACATTATACATATTATCGACTAACTATAACAAAATAGATTTTTTAATTATGGCACTAATCAATTGTCCAGAATGTGGGAATAGCATTTCAGATCAGGCATCTCACTGCCCCAAATGCGGATATCAAATTAGTAATCACAGCTTCTTTCCCAAAACAGAAGGTTGCTTTTTACAATCAATGAATATGGGATGCCTAATATTAGTTATTATATTCCTTTTTAGCATAATCCTTTCGGAATATGACATACCAGAAGAAGACCTCCCAATAATAGGTATAATTACGATTATTGTATTTGGAATAATGATATGTTACAATTTTTTCAAAAAGAAAAAACAAAATCAATGATAATTTTTAAAAATGCCATAAATTTATAATTCCGAACGATTTTGTATTTTTGCATCATGACATCACTATTTCACGACATCATTTTCGGCCCGGTGCACTCACGGCGGCTGGGCCTTTCGCTGGGGGTGAACCTCCTGCCGACCGATTCGAAACTCTGCTCGTTCGACTGCATCTACTGCGAATGCGGCTGGAACGCCGAACACCCCGGCGGACGGCGATTCAACGCCCGCGAAGATGTCCGCACGCAGCTCGAAGCGACGCTGCGCCGCATGGTGGCGGACGGCACGCCGCCCGACGTCATCACCTTCGCCGGCAACGGCGAGCCGACCCTGCATCCCGAATTCGAAGCGGTGATCGGCGATACGATCGCCCTGCGCGACGCATTGTGCCCGTCGGCCAAGGTCTCGGTGCTCTCGAACGCCACCCAGCTCCACCGCGAAGAGGTGCGCCGCGCCCTGCTGCGGGTGGACAACAACATCCTCAAACTCGACTCGGCGTTCGACGCCACGGCGCGTCTGATGAACAACCCCCAAAGCCCCGCCTACACCGTCCGCGGCGTCGTGGAGCAGATGAAGGGCTTCGACGGACGCCTGACCGTGCAGACCATGTTCCTGCGCGGCGAATGCGACGGACAGAAAACAGACAACACGACCGAAGAGGAGGTCTCGGCATGGCTGCGGCTGATCGAAGAGATCCGGCCGCGGCAGGTCATGGTCTACTCGCTCGACCGCGACACCCCGTGCCGGACGCTCG
>OGYJ01001301.1_pt1 | contig 20388 bp, 5 predicted proteins | sample 1576531 | NCBI WGS metagenome assembly OGYJ01 (sample SAMEA3541574, study PRJEB24748) | human gut metagenome | biome: human gut; feature: human-associated habitat; material: faeces | place: China | collected 2012 | reverse complement strand
ATGAAATTGCAACAAATCGAAGACTTAATTGTTTCAATAAAATTCTCGCAATTTGTTTTAATCATCCTGACGAAGCTATTAAACTATATCGAAATAATCTTCCTAAACAAAATAATGCTTTATGATTGATAATAATATATTCATTAGTAGTGCTGCATTAATTCCAGATATATATAACGATTATAATATACAAAGTGATGATTTTGTAAGTCGTTTTCCTATTTGGATTGCAAACGCTTTGGAAGAACTCAAATTCATTCAAGCTTATGTTAATGTAAAAAAAGATATTGAATTTGATGACCATCGTTGTCAATTACCGTGGGATTTTCGTGGTGTAATTGATGTCATTATAAATAATAAAAAAGCTATTCTTAAAAATTCAGCTGAATTTAACAAAGATACTATTACTGAAAAAGTAACAACTGTTCCAACATATACTCCTTATCCCGGTATTCCAAATGCAGATATAACAAGTCCCGGTGATAAAAATGATAGTTTTAATCATGCTCCTGTTGATAAAGAACAACCTTATTATTACATTAGTAATAACTGGATTCATACTAACGTTGATTATGGAACTATTCATTTAAGATATAGAGCTTTACCTGTTGTTTATGACAGTATTATAAATATGGATGTTCCTCTTATTTATAATAATGGCCCTCTTAAAAAATATCTTAAACTTTATGTTCTTAAACAAATATTATTAAGAGGTTATAAACATCCGGTTGTAAGTCTTACAGCAAATAATCCTTATACAAATCCTGCGATAGAACTCGATAGAATGAGAATACAAGTTCGAGTTTCTTGTAACAAATTTAGTAACGACCGTCGAGAGAATATTGCTACTATTCTTCGTACATTAGAATAATAGAAATTATGAAAGTTTTAGGTCTTGATTTAGATAATTCACCTCATATTGCACAAGATAAATCTTTACGATATGCTAAAAATATAACTATTGATAATAAAGGTCAAAGTTATTTTAATGAAAGAGGATTTGATTTCATAGGTGAATTAGATGATATTCTTGAAAATCATCCGACAAATCGGCATATCATTCCTTATATTTATAGTGATGCCGATAATCACAAATATAATATTATAGGTACAATTCCAACTAATGTTGGTGTTGTACTTTTTTGCGTTGTAGAACATTGGAATAATGCAGATAAATCTGATTTACAAACTAATGACGCTATTATATATCTTAATCTTGATGATAATAATCCAACTGTAAAACGTTGTCTGTATAGTACATCTGGTGCATTTAGATTCAGTATTGATAGACCAATTCATGGAGATTATATATACAATTATAAAGAAAATTTGATTGTTACATTTACTGAGGGAACTGATGAATCAGCAAATGAAACAAGAATTATTAATATGACTGACCCATTTTATGATGGTAACAATGGAGATGATACTGCGATAGGATATGACATCACTGTTGATGAAGTTGATTCATTTAATCTTATTCCAAATGTTACTTATCCTGAACTTCAATTAGAAGTTAAAGACGGTGGTAATCTTAAAACTGGTGCTTATCAAATAGCAATTAAATATCGTCTTGATGATGGTACTTATACTAACTATTCTCCTTTGAGTACATCACTTATTGTTTGTGGTAATTACGAAGAAGATTATGCATTAGGTATCGAAATCAATAAAAATATTACTATTAGTTTTAGAAATAGTGGTATTAAATATAAACATTGTAGATTTGCTATTGTTTATATTACTGACGAAGCTCAATTATCATATGAAACTGATGATATTTCAATCAATGGTGTAAGTACTACTCATATTGTAAGTGATGTTTCATATTTATCTACTATAAGTCTTGATGATATTTTTATTAAAAATATATCATATATTCGAGATAATACTCTTATTAATTTCAATAATAGACTTATTCGAGGTAATGTAAAGACTCTTGATTATAGTAAACTTGATAGTGAACTTAAAGAATTTACAGAGAACAATCTTGATGTTCAATTAAGTTGGAATCCAAGTTCTTCTTATATTAATAGTACTCGACGTTATTTCAAAAGTGGTGAAGTTTATGTTCTTTATGCTGGATATTATGATTATAAAGGTGACCTTGTAAATATACATCATATTCCTTGGAAAGCTAATAATTATGATATTGAAGCTTATCCCGTAGGTTCTACCAATCGAAATGCTCATAAAATTCCTTATAAATCTGAAAGTATTAGTAAGATTATAAGTCCGAGTTGGAAAAGTTTGCCTGATATTGGTGATGCTGAACAAGTAGATGAAATTGCTAAAACTGGTGTTGGTAGTGAAAAACCTACAATAGCTCGCAATCGTTATTTCACTTTATATGGAGTTTCAACTGGACACGCAACTGTTAAAGCGAAAGGTCGTTCTTTAACGAAAGGTAAACTTAAATTACCAAGTCTTCCATTACCTTATACAACTGAAGATTCTGAAGGTGGAGTTAATCCTTCTGATTATCAAGTTGTAGTATTGGAGATAACAAGTGAGAGCACTGACAGTCAATTAATCGGTGTTGAATGTAGTCCTACATTTGCTGGAAATAGTTTAATACCTGCTGGTATAAATTTAACTACAAAAGTTTATGATGCTACATCAGTAGTTAAACAGATTGATTCAGAAGAATCTGAAGTTGAAACTGGATACTATGAAATTTCTGAATCTAATCTTTTAGCATCAGATAGTAAATCTGTATTTATTGGTAATACTATTAATACAAAAACTAATTTCGTAATTAATCTTGATGCAAAAGAAACTAAATATATTTTAATTGAAGCTCGATTAAGTGACAAAGTTAATGGTTCAACTGCTCCGACATTTAATTGGTTAACTCAATTATATTCTACTTCTTCTGGATGGAATCACACTTACACATTAAGTCCTAATATCAATATTAAAGCTAATCTTGCTGGTAAAACAGACTTAATGAATAAATATATTAGTTCGATAGTTTATTTCTTTGTTGAACATAATATTAATAACTCTCGAATTGTTACACAAGGTTTCGCAATGCGAGATACTGAAACTAACAATTTCGGTAAGAATCAAACATACAAAAATCCTTTTGGTGGAGATAATGCAAGATTTTATACATTTGAATATCTCTATAATAAGATAAATAGTATTCGAGGTAAACTTAAACCTCTATACTTTGAAACTGATGTTCTTAAATTTGTTAAAAATGAAGAACTTGATGATGATATAAAAGTATTTCCAGCTAAATGGAAAGGTGAAGATTTTGATGGATTTAATGATAATCCTAATGAATCTGGAACTCGGTTCTTAGATGCTGACATTAATAGTCTTACAATTGATACTTCTCGTGCAACTAAAGATGTTTCACTTGAATATATCAATGCTAATATTAGTTCTCAAAACAATATCGCTGGCGATAGTTATTATCGTATTGAAAAAGGTTTTGATGGATTTAATAAAGGTACAGATAATGAAGAATGGGCAAGAGGATATATTGCCGATTTAATTAATAATTCTGAAACACTTTATTCTGATGTTAATAATCAGAAACTTCAAATTGCATCTAATGTAATTAATATTAAAGGTTCTTCTGAAATAATAACTTCATTAGTTGGTGATACATTTATTGGATATATAACACTTCGAGCTACTGCTCCATCATCTGATTATCGTTATGGTGATGCTCAAGCAAAAGAATTAGATAGTAATGCTACTGTTTATCGTTGGATATTTACTGTTCCTCTTGAAAGTAAATTTAATATTCTTGCTCGATTTAGTGTTAATAACGTTGATAAGTCTTTCAAATATCACGATAAACGTGGTAATGAATTACGCGAATTTTATCAATTGAGTTATCAAGTTGATAATTTCATAAATAGTAGTGTTGGTAAAGGTTATTCTCCTGTTTATAATGAGAATGGTATTGAAACATTTACTTATTTTGAAGAAATTCCCGGAACTCAAGACCATCCTTATCGTATAATTCGTAGTCAATTACAAAGTGCTGAAAATGCTAATCTTAATTGGCGATTATTTAGAAGTGATGATTATAAAGATATGCCTTTTAATCGAGGTGAAATTATTGCATTAAAAACTGACAATAAAAATCTTTATATTCAACAGACATACGGTCTACACTTATTACAACTTCGTGATACACTTTCTAATACTGATGAAGGTACTTCATATTTAGGTACAGCTGATATATTTAATATGGAACCTCAAGAGGTTACATATAGTCCCAGTGGTTATATAGGTTGTCAAAGTTATTTTGATACTCACGTTAATGTTATTGGTTATTTTGTTATTGATGCAGTTCATAGACGTATTTTCAATATCAATGGAGATAAAGTAAGTAATATGACTGCGCTCAATGCTCTTAAATGGTTTGATGGTAATCTTGTAAAAGATGTAGTTAATCCGTTTAAGAATAATGGTAGAATTTGGGCATTTAATGAAGATACTAATATCTTATATTTAGTCCAAAATGTTGATAATAAACAATTCACAATTAGTTTTAGTCCTATTGCTAATGCTTGGATTTCATTCCATGACTATAATCCTATTGTAGGTATTACCAATCGAAATGGATTATTCTGGTTTGATAAACATGGCATTTATGCAATATCTAAAAATAATTATGGTCGATTCTTAAAAGATGATAATAATAATCAACTTGTTAAAGAATCATATATTAAATTTATTCTTAACGACAATAATAGTTATAATAAGTTATTAAATAATATTGCTTGGAAAGACAGAGTTGATATTGTTAATAATCTGTTACCTACTATTAATGAATTTGAGAAAACTATTAATGCTATATTGGTTCATAATGATGACCAATGTACTGGTTATAAACTTGTTAAATTTAATGATATTTGGTATAATGGTACAACTGGTGTTAATAAAGTAAATCTTTGGAGATTTAATAATGTTAATGATATACACAAACAAATACCTTTTATGATTACTGATTTAGTTGTAGATGAATCTGCACTAAAACGTAAAGCTAAATGGTATGATATTAATAAATTCATTTGTCAATATGTTTATTGTATAATGAAGTTTAATAATAGTGATAATAACAGACTTTGGGAACTTATTGATGTTAATCCTGAATGGATTCTTGATAATCGTAATAATCAAAGATAATTTGTAACAACTTGTGCGGCTCGGCCTTCGGCCTCGCTCCCCGGTGGGGCAGGAGGTTGCACGCCCACTTGTCGTGTTACTCAAACTTTTAATGGTATGTCTAATCATAAAGTTAATCCTGATAGTCTTCGTCAAGTTACTCGTTATATTAATGAGTATTCTCAACACATTTGGGATAACGAATTGACTGGTGATAAAGAATTTGTTCGTGTTAAAGAAAATAATAAACTTAAAACTGTTCGTTCACGTTCAAAAGATGGTAAATATTATTATCCTTATGCTTCATATGAAGGTGGTGCTAAAACTATTGGTCCCGGTTTTAAGTTAAATGATACTTCTGATTTTACTAAATCTGTTAAAGCAAAAGGTAAAGCAACAAGAAAACAAATTGATGCTGAATTAAATCGTCGTATGGCAAAAGCCTACAATGATGTTCGTGATATTTATTCTGAGAAATATGGTATTGATGATTTCAATACTTTACCTCAGCCTATTGTTAATCTTATGTCTAATCTTGCATATCGAGTAGGTCGAACTGGTTTTAGACAATATAAGAAATTGTTAAAAGGTGCTAATGAACGTAATACAGATAGTATTATTAAAGAATATACTACTGGTAATAAAAGAAGAGATAAATCTGAATTAGAAATATTTAAAACTAATAGTTCTAATGATTATGATATGATTAGAAATAAATTATTTTCTAATTTTAATACTGATGATAATCCTGATAACTATGTTGAAGATATGAGTAAAACTAATCGTAAAAAATATAATTTCGGTGGTATTCGTTCTACACATGACGCTACCGCTGATTATTTAGGAATGGCTCGTAATTCCGGTAATAGTTTTTTCGGTAATGGTATGATTGATTTATTATATCATGGCGGAAAGAATGATAATACTGGAATCCCAGTTAAGAACTATGTAGATAAGTTGATTGCTAATGATAAACTTATCTATGCAAATATGCAGAACAAAATCAATAATGAAGTTTTAACTTCTCGTGGTATTACTGCTAAATTCGGTGGACTTGTTGGAACTCCTCGTAGGAAATTTTATTGGGGTGGAACAAGTATTAATGACCCCGGTAGTGTTCAATGGGGTACACGAGTTCAAACCAGTGATATTGACGAATCTAAATATAGTGCTGATGGCGAAGGTATCGTAGGTGGTAGCGCTTTAAGTGGAGCTGGAACTGGATTAGGAATTGGAGCTGCTGTTGGTGGAACCGCGGCGCTTGCTACTGGTGCAGCTGCTGGTTCTTGGCTTGGCCCTATCGGTGCTGGTATCGGCGCATTAATTGGTGGTATTGTTGGTCTGTTTACTGGACGTAAGAAAAAGCGTCAAGAAGAACGTCGTCGTCAAGAACTTTTAGCTGAACAAGCTGAAATGGAACGTCAGCAGACTTTGGGTAATATGCAAGATAAAGTTGAAAATGATGTTGCAACTATTCGACAAAGTAATCTTGGCAATTACTCCGAAGGTACAGGATTTTATGCTAAATTAGGTGGAATGGTTGGTCGTAGAAAGTTAAACAGCGGCGGTCAAGTAGTTCCTAATTCATCTAATAGTGTTGTTGCTTATGGTCAAACTCATGAACAATATAATCCTGCTACTGGTGAAACTGGAATCATATATGGTGATTCGGAAATTGAAGGCGGCGGCGCTAAAAATGGTCGAATGTATGCTGGTGAAGTTGTTCGTGAAACTCCTGAAGGTGGTCAAGTATTCAGTGATACTATTAAAGTTCCCGGAACAAATCGTACTTTCGCTGATTACGCAAAGAAACTTACTGATATGAAAGGTAAAAAAGAAGCTCAAGTTATTCAACTTGCTGATGGAGTTACATTATCTTTGTCTGCATTAGATAAGAGTAAAACTAACAAATTACAAACTGGAACAAATGTTCGTAATATTGAAAAGTTAGTTTATAGAATGAATAAAGCTCGTGGTGAATCTGAAGCTATTGATGCTAAAACAGAAGATTTATTTGAAGCTCAAGAACTTTATGCTACTGCTTTAGGACTTCGTAATAATGCTCCGGTTATGCGTTGTGGTGGAATGGTAAGAAAGAAAAGACCTTTTGGTGGATATACTTCACCTTATAGTCTTACAGGAGTTTCAGCTCCTAAACTTACTACTTTACCGCCGATTCAAACTACTGCAAGTGCTGGTGGTGGTTCTGCATTTAAGTTCGGATTTAATGAATTTGGACTTGGTATGAATCTTGCAAGTTCACTGTTTGGAATTGTAGGTAACGCTCTTAATACTCGTGCTAATCGAAAGGCTATTGAATTTGAATCTACACTTCATGTTCCGAAAGGTAATAAAGTAGATGCTGTCCAATATAGTACAGATTATGATATTAGTGAGGAATTACAAGAACTTGGCACACAAGAACGTAGAGCTGCTCGATATATTACTGATAACACAAGCAATGTTCAAACAGCTCGAAATAGTGTAGCAAATCTTGCAATTAATGCTCAACTTGCTCGAAATAAACTGTATGGAGCTAAGAAAGATTATCAACGTCAAAGATATGATTTGAATAGGCAAGAACGAGTTAATGCTCGAAATGCTAATAGTCAAATTATGTATCAAGACGCTATTAATGAATATAATAAAGCTGTCGGCTTAAATCAACAGTTAATGGCAGTCAGAACGCAAGGATTACAAGGAATGTTACAAGGAGTTGAAGGTCTTGCCGGAGCAGTTAATAATTACGCAAGTTCCCGCTTATATGAAAAGTTATGGCCTCGTGGAGTAGGTAATTATATGAGAAGTGGTTTTGCTTGCGGTGGTCTTGCAAGACGTAAAAGAGCTTAATGTAGTGCGTGATATATCGGATTATTCTTTTATAGGATAGTCCGATATTCACGATTTTTTGTATATTTGTAATGATACAAATAGTGGTACAAATACGCGCGACAAGTGGGCGTGCAACCTCCTGCCCCACCGGGGAGCGGAGCCGCTGTGCGGAGCACAGCAGGCGGAGCCATACGAGTTACAACTAATTTACAAACTAATCATTATAAAATTATGGCAGAAATTGCAATAGGTCGATACGATACTAATACATTAAAAACTCCACAATTACAAGATTATGGAAGTGTATATGCTGCTGTTGGAAATGCTTTGAATCAAAAGTATTACCAAAATCGTGAAGCTTATATTAATAGAATTGCTAATCCTTTAAGTCAAATTAAAGCAACTTCTCGTGGACAAAAAGTTCTTGATTCTGAAAGAGCTAAGATTGTTGAAGGTGCTAATGAATTTAAGGAACAAGATAATTGGTTTGCAGCAGATGATTATATTTATAAGCAAACTGAGAATATTCTGACTAATGAAGGTCTTAAAGCTGTTCAAGCTGATTACGCTTTAGAACAGCAATATATAGAAGATTTGAAAAAGAGTGATTGGGATACTCAAAATCAAAATGCTTTCCTGCTTCGTAGTCGTTTACAATCTTCTGATATTGTTTATGATGCAGAAACTAATACTGTTGTAAGCGGTGGTTTTAACGGAGTTCAAATCGGTAAAAAGTTCGATGTAAATAAATATCAAAAAGACGTATTTGATATTCTTTCAAAAGCTAAAGCTGATAAGGTATCATTTGAAAATCTTGTTACTAATCCTGATATGATACGTCAGTATGGATTAGATGTTGCAACAGGTTTTGATGGTGAAAAATTAGCAAGTCATTTTGTTAAAACTGGTAGTGAAAGAGAAGGTATTACAGAACAAGAGATTATGAGTTATGCTATGTCATTACTTAAATCTAATCCTGATTATACTAATTATCTTACTACTGTTTGGCAGAATCAAGATGCTCTTACTCGATTTGTAAAAGATGATAGTTCTGCTGGTGGACATTTAAGAAATTACGAATTAGGAGATTATGCTCCTTTATTCGCTGGTAATCCTACAATGTTCGCTCTTAATGGTTTAGGTATTAACGTAAATGAACTTGGTGCTCCTACAAAAGACGGTAAGTTTACTGTTAATTCTAAATTACCTGCTGAAGTTAAAACTTTGTTAGATACTGTTAATAAGGAATATGGAGTTAATGTTCTCGATATATTACAGAATAAAGCTCAAGTTCCACCTGAACTTATTCAAGTTGGTTTACAGAATTATGTAGATAAAATGTTTGAAAGTTACGCTAAGGGTGTACTTGGTGCTACTGATGATATTGAGAATCTTGATAGAACAGCTTTTACACAAAGTGTTTTGTCTGGTCAATTTATTAACAATAATATTCAAAGTTTAGCTGGTGCTGCCGCAGGTTTATATTCTTATCAAGATATTAAAACTACGGTTGATTTAATTGCTAATCCCGGTTATGCAGCTTATATTAAAGCTCGTGCAAAAGGTAAACAGCAAGAACTTGAAACTCTTCAACAATATGCTCCATATCTTGATACATTAAGTGGTTTTGAAGTTACTGGTGATAGTGTTGCAGAAAACATTAATCGTCGTAATGAAATTACTGACCAAATGACTAAACTTTCAAATTCTATGAATCAGATATTTACATCTGATGAACTTGGAATTTTAGGTCTTAATCCGGGAGATGGTAATATTGTTAAAACACTTAATATTTCTACTGCTGAAAGATTAGTTGATTCAGCAGGTCTTGACGAAGAAACAGCAGCTAATCTTAAAGGTAAGCTTTTACAAGTTCAGACTGCTCAACGTAATTATAATAATCTTCAAGCTAAACTTCGTTCTGACGAAATTCAACTTAATTCTGTATTTGATACTTGGAAAGAATATAGAGATAGGATTGAAGGTGGTATAGGTTGGTATCGAGTTAATAATGAAGAAGCTAAGATTATTCTTGATAACAGACTCGATAGTTATGATAAATATGTCGATTATATAAATCGAAATTATAAAGAACTTTATAATCCTGAAACATATAGTAGTACTTGGGTACGAAAAGATGGTGTAACAACTGGAGCTAAATATCTTGGTGATATGCTGACAAAAGAAGAGTTTGAATCTACTTTGTCTAATGCAGCAGATAATGTTTCAAATCGTTATCGTAAAGCTATTGCTGATGCACCTCTTGAATTTACAGCAACTCGTGAGATTATTGCTAATCCTTCAAGATTCCAACAAAATTACATGGCAGCTGCTATGGTAAATTGGAAAAAAGGTGCTGGTAATATTAGCGTTGTTCAAACTCCGTCTGGAGAAGGTATTGGTCTTACTGGAATGCAATTAGCTAAGTACATGAACTTTGATGCGTTCCCTACTTCGACAACTACTAATTCAAAAGGTACAAGTGTAACTCGTCAAAGTAATGCTACTAAAAATTCTAAACCTCTTTTGGGTAAAGAACTTGGTCTTGATTACGATATTTATAAGACTGAAGTTAGCCCGATTGCTAATGGAATTGCAGCTCGTGAAGGCCGTAATGAATATGCAATTACTCTTTTCGATGAAACTGGTGCTGCTCGTGGTAATATTATTTTCTCTGAACAAGTAGACCCGTCTATTATTGCTCGTCAAATTCTTGACAATTACCGTAACATTAAACCTTATGCTAAAATTGGTGGTGAAGGTTTACAACGTAGTGCTGGAATGATTGAATCTCAATACGCTTCGGGATTTATTGATTTCAATACTACTGGTGCTAATAATAGTCCTGCTGTTGCAAACATCGCAGACCTTCAAAGAACTGTTGATGATTTGGGTAAAGTTGAATATAATTTGAATATTCACGAACCTTTTAATAATTCTATTGATGGAAATAGTCGTAAAGTTGAAATCGGTAGAACTACGCAAGGTTATTATATAAAAGATATTAGTGGATTAACATATCCTGACGGTTCTGTTCATTATGGTCAGTTTGGATATAATGCTATTCCGAATAGTCTTTATACTATAAATGGTATTACCACTAACAATATTCAATATTATGATACAATTAATGAAGCATTAAGACCTATTTCTGAATATGTATTAACACAATATGGAATACTTCTTGATATGCAAGAAGCAGCAGAAGCTATTCAAAATAATAGAATTAATAATGCTAATATAGGATATTAAACATATGCCAAATTTAACAGATATTAAGATTCCTATTACAGGTTCTCAAGCTCTTACTCCGGTTGAAACACAAGTTTCTGGAGTAGGAGCTACTCCTGTTTTACCGAGCATAGAAATAGAAAAAGCTCGTGGTGCAAAACAATCTTCAATTCGACCTTTTAATATTTCTGAATATGAGAATATATTAGGTAAAGGTCAAGTCAATCCTAATCTTGATTTAAGTGTTCTTAACGAAAATAGAGCACAAAATCAAAGTGGTTGGTATTTAACTAAGAATGCTTTTGGTCAATTAGGAACTACTATTCTTGGTGGTACTATTACTGGTATCGGTAGTATTCTTAATTTCTTTCCTACTACATATCGTGCTATTAGTCAAATATGGGATGATAATGCCAAATATAAATGGGACAAAGCTATCAACGAAGGTCTTGGTTCTGAATGGCAGAGAGTAGGTAAAGATATTGAGAATTGGGGTCGTAAAACAATGCCTATTTATCAAACAGAACAAGCTCAAAAAGGTGGTTTTGCTGGTGGTATGGGTGATGCTACTTGGTGGGCAAGTATGTTTCCTACCGTAGGTTCTGCGGCCGCATCTATGCTTCCTGTTATTGGACAAATGCGAGCTTTACAAGCTGTTGGTAAATTAGGAACAATGATTAACGGTGTTGGCCGTTTAGGTTCTGCATTGAATAAAGCAGGTCGTGCATTACAAAATCCTTATACTCAACAGATAATTGGTACTTTATATGGAGCACATCTCGATAGTATGGAAGAAATTGTTCGTGGTTATGATGAACAATATCAATATGCTCTCGATTTAGGTTTCAATGAAGATGATGCTCGTAAGTTTGCATCTATTTATGCTTCTGAAAGTTACAATGATGCTTGGGCTTATGGAGTATTATTTAACGCTATCGAACTTAATAGTATGCTTCGTGGTATTAAAGAAGCTCCAGTTAATAGTATTTCTATTGAAAAAGGTTTAAAAAGTAATATAAAAGGTCTTGCACAAAAAGGTAAGACTTTTGTTTTAGATAGTGAAGCATCTAAACTTAATCGCAAACTTATTCCAAGTGTTGGACTTCGTAAAACAAAAGATTTCTTTTCTATTGCTTTATCTGAAGGTCTTGAAGAAATGCGAGTTGATATGGCACTTAATGAAGGTGTCATTGCCGCAAAAAAAGAACTTGGAATTGAAGATGAAACTGCTGATTTAACTCCGTTAGCTCGTATGGGAAGACTTGTTGAACAAGCTTCTTCATGGGATAGTTTCATTTGGGGTGCTATTGGTGGTGGTGTAATGTCTGCTGGACGTAATGGTGTTACACGAATACTTAATGGTAAAGCTCAGCAAGAAGTTGAAAATAAACGAGCTACTAACATTATAAATGGTATTCAAGATACTGCCGCAGCTATTGCTGATTTTGACGGTGATATGAATATTAAAGTAACTGAAACTCCAGTTTTAGATGAAGCTGGTAATCAAGTTATGAATAATGATGGTACTCCGAAAGTTAATAGAACTATTACTGACCCTGCTTCAAGTTTGCTTGTTGGTATTATGGGTAGAATTGGTTCTGCTAATGGGTTCAATTATGCTGTTGAATATTTTGATGAATTAAGTAAATTATCAGATGCTCAACTTGAAGAAGTTTACGGTGCTAACAAACGACCTGTCGTAGATGCTCTTCGTAGAGAATTTACTATTATGCGAGATATTCATGCTCGTAATATGGGTTTAAGTTGGGGTAATCCTTTCGACAATGTTCTTAAAGTTCAGGCATCAACTGATGATTATTTACTTGACTATTATCGTCGTCAATTAGCTATCGTTGATACTGATATTCAAACTTTCGATATTGAAGCGTCTAATCTTCGTAAGCAACGAGATGAAGCCCTTAAAGCTATTGATAGTAAACTCCATAACTTAAATGTAGAAAAGACTGTTCTTGAACAAGAACGTGAAGAACTGCAAAAAGTTATTGAAGATTATAAAACTCAACTTGAAGATAAAACTCGTAATAAAGCGATTAGTACACTTAAAGGTAAACGTACTCGATTAGTAAATAAGATTAAAACTATTGAAGATACAATTAATGGTTTGCAATCTCAAATTGATGAGTTAAATACTTATATTGCTAATCAAGGTGCTATCAGTACAAAACAACCTAATCGTAAAGCCCGTAAACCATATCTTCTTGAAATTAAAAATAGTAAGAAATCTATTTTAAGTCTGCAACAACAAATTGCAAATGCTCGTCAGGCTATTTCAGAATTAGAAGTTGGTAAACTCCAATATGAGCAAGAACTTGCTATTCATAATGGAGAGATTGCTGATACTCGTAGGAAGATTGAATTATTTGAAAATGATTTAGCTGATTACGATACAAGACTTAATAGAATTAATAGTGATATTACAGAACAGAGTGAACGTGAAAATAACAATGTAGCTGAATATAATGAAGCTGCAAAACGTTTGCGTGAAACTCGTAATAACAATAATCAAACATATAAATCTCTTGAAGAGGCTCGAATTCAACTAAGTATGGCTGTAATGGCTCTCGAAGAAAATGTTAATAACCGAGATGAGATTATGGCTGAACGAAGTAAGTTACTTAAAGAAGTTTATGATAAACAAGAAGAGATTGAAAAAGCTAAAGATAAAGTAGAAGAAACTACTGAAACTACTAATCAAGAAGCAAGTAAAGAACCAGAAAATGTTACTACCGAGGTGCTGACAGACAGTAACGGGATTTCGTACTCTCTCGATGACAGCGAGGCCCCAAATACCGTCGATATTAAAAATAAGGTATATTCGGTAGGCTCAAAATTTAATGTCGCAGAATCGCCCAAAACCGTGCAAAGAATCGAGGTCGTAACCGACGGCGAAACCGATTTTAGTGCTGTAATGGTTACTATAAAAGATGATTCGACTGGTAAGGAAGATACATATTCTGCAAAAGAACTTGCAGGTATGGATATTACTGAAATTCGAAATGAAGTTCAAACTAAATTTGATGCTATTTATAAAACACTTTATAATATTCAAGATAAACTTTCAGCAGATGAATTTAAGAATCATTATTTAGATACTATTATAAATCTGTATAAAGAATTATCTGATTCTAATAGTGATATTTATAAAGCATTATTATCTCCTATTGATAATACTGAACTTAATACGTTACGAACTAATATTATTGGTAATTTTATTGGTTGGATAAATGAATATCAACCTACTGAAATTAGTAATGAGAATTTAGAAAAAGCTAATCGTGTAAAACAGTTATTATCAGATAGCAATATCCGTATTGCAAATAATCTTAAATCTAATCTTTTCAAAGATTGGATTTGGAATCTTTACGGTGGTGATATAGTTGGTTATAGTGAAGAGGAAAATGCTAAAATGCGTGAAGCTATTGCTGACTATATTGCTAACGTTGCTAATGTTCTTAACAATAATTATACTATAACTGATGGTAAATTAACTCTTAAGAATATTAATGTAGACCATAATGTAATTCGAGCACAAATTGAAGGTCTTACTCAAATTAAATTTGAAAATCTTAATAGTAATTTTGATACTGTTAGATATTCAAATTTCTATCATAAGATAACTCTATTCAAAAATAGTATTATTAATGAAGTAGCTAAAAGTACAACTGAATTTTACAAAACTAATATCGCATATATTAATAGTGTGATGAATAGATTTATTAGTAAAATTCGTGCTATTAGACAAGATGAAGATAGTCCGTTACATGATGCTCTTGTAAATGATGATGGCTTTGGTAGTCAAACTTCTAAAATTATGGAATTTGCTACTGCCGTAAATAATTTAGCAAAAGAGTTTTTAGAATATGGTGCTGTTCCTAATCTTCCTGCTCGTACAAGACTTCATACATTAGCTCAATCAATTCAACCTTATTTGGTATCTGATGTTGATGCTTTGAATCTTACTGGTGTGGATGTTATTACTGCTGTTCGTCAAAGTAATGTTCTTGATTTATTAAGAAATGCTCGAATGGCTTATTCTATTCTTTCGAGATATTATAATTTTGAAAGTGGTACTGAATTAAACGATGATGTATCTATTCTTAATAGTCTTGATGTACTTGCTAACAGTGTTTCTGACTTTATAGATGATGCTGAATCGAGAGATGAATTTAATACTAATGACTATCGTTATTACATTAGTGATTCAATGCGTAATGCTCTTGATGCTATTGAAAATACTATTGTAAAACTTGATGGTCGTCAGATATTTACTGATAATCACGTTTATACTTACGAAGATATTCTTGATTCTATATATCAGCAAACAGATGGTCGTAATGATGTTATCAAATATTATGAACCTATCTGGTATGCACTTAAATATTTTAAAAATGATGTAAATGTTAATACAATATATCAACAAATGAGTAAGAATGGTGTTCCACAAGAACAACTTGATGCTCTTAAACGTTTGTTTGATATTATTAATAAACGAATTGCTAATCCTATTCAAACAACAGACGGTGCTTATCTTGATAGTAACTTAAATCTTCGTGGTAAGTTTTTAAGTGATTTCTTCAAAACTCATATTCAACGTGAATTTGAAACTAATGGTTTCAAAGGTTTACGTCGTCTTACACCTGAAGTTTATAAGATTATCACAAGTCCTGAATATTATAATCCTAAAACTCGTGTTATTAAAAACAACATTACAGTTAATGGTGTTAAATTCAAGGCTACTGAATTATTTGATGCTTTAAGAACTTTACACGAAGGTCAAGAATTTGAAGTTACTTATAAAGATGGTAATGTCGATGTCAATTTAGATGTAAATGGTAAGAAACTATTAATTGAACGAATTGGTTTAGGTGATAGTGAAACTTATCATGGAATCCAATTAGGTAGAATTGATGAAAGTGGAGTTAATCAATATGATTCTGCTTTTGGTAATTCTTATGGAACATCTAAATTTGTAGATACTATTATCAGAAAAGCTGGTGGAAGTGATACAATATTTAACTTAACAAAAGAGTTTTATAAAGTATATACTGAAGCCTTAACTCGTGAACAACAAAATTCTGATTCAGTTGTTTCAAAACTGAAATCAATTATTAAAGAATTAGATAAATATGGTAATACATCAAAAACTGAACATTCTGAAATAATCAATGCTTTTATTGGAGCTATCCAATATAATACCGAAGTCGAAGGTGTTAGTCCTGAAGCGTTTGATATTGAAGCTCTTGATTTAAATAAGGTTTATTATCTTATTAGTCCTATGTTTTATAACGTAAGACTTAAAAATCTTAATGATTATGTTCGTTATGGACTTAGAATCAAGAACGCTTATCAGAATCTAAATACTAAACTTGGAAATGACTTTATTCAAAGTCAAAAACTTGTTACTGAAATTAAAGAAAAAGGTTCTGCAATTTTAGTATTAAAAGGTATTAATAAATCTCCTATTACATTTGCCGATTCAAGTGGTTATCGAGCTAATGTAAATGAAGAGATGCAACGTACTGTTACAGTTAATGGTAAACCTGCTGTTAATATTATTCAACGTCAGCCTAATGCTGATGGTTTAATGTTAGTTTCATCACTTACTACTGATACTGCATTTAATAATCCTATTGTTGAAGATAAAATTACTTCATCAGATAGGCATTTTCAAATGTATGCTGAAATTCAAGCTAATGCTGGTGAAAATGGAAAAAGTTATGTTCCGTTACATCGTGGTAATTTAACAAGTGATGTTGCAGATACACCGTTTAATGTAGCTGCTATGGAATTTGTTACTCAAACTATGAGTGATATTATTTCAGATGCTACGTTTACATCTCTTCCGACTGATGCTAAATCTGGTCTGTATACTCTTGTAGATGATACTAATAAGACTCGAACTAAAGCTCACAATGCTAATATTCGTAGTCGATTAGCTCCTTTGTCAGAAGCTATCATTACAAGTTATAATCGTGGAGTTCCGGGAGCTGAATGGTTTAACATTAGTTCTCTTTACGAAAATACAGACCCTGCTACTGGAAAAACTCGTTATATTAAACATTTAGATTTCCAAACAGTTGTTCGTAAAAAGAATATACTTGGAAATGGAATAAGTTATATCAATAGAATTAGTATTGAATATACTAAATCTGGTGATAAATTTACTCCTGTTAAACTTCGATTAAGTCGTAGAGTAATTCCAGTTAATAGAACTACTTCAAAAGTTCGTATTGCTAAGAGTCCTTTTACAGCACGAGAACTTGCTCAATTAAATGGTATTATTGAAAAGAGTAAATCTAACAAAGGAACTTACGCTGTAATTGATTTGCAAGCAAGAGGTATTACCGGTAAGGATTTAACTGATTTACTTAATCATAATCTGTTCCGTAAACTGTATGGTAATATGCAACGTAGTGTTACTACTGCATTGCAAGGCGATCATTATACTTACGGTGTTAAAACAGATGATGGTTACACAGCAGTTAAAGGTCAATATAAATCTAAAATACTTGATTGGGCTAAACAACAAGGTATCGTTGATAAATCTGTTTCTTCAACATTTGATTCGATGCAAGATTTTATTCTTGACACCGGCGCTTTAACAACAAGTGTTATTGGAATTAGAGATACTAATGGTAATGTTGTTACCAATTATACTATTGATTCTATTCAACCTGCAATGTTCTTTGAACTTAAATCTGAAAGTTCTGATAATCCTATTCGAGAATCAGAAGATATGACGAAAGAATTTGCTGTTAAAGCAATTACAACATTAAGTTCAATGACAAGTGATACTGAAACAAACTGGTATCAAAAACTTGTTAATATTACAGATGATAAAGTAGCAGGTCTTAGAGTATTAGGTGTTATACCTGATTTTGTATCTGAAGATGTTGCTAACAGAATCGCTGAATTATATGATAGAATTTATACTGATGGTAAAACTAATTTCAGTATTAAGAAACTATCGAGTAAACAAGATTTCATAATTGCTCAATATGATAAAGGTACTGAAACTATCGTTATCAATAGTAATAAACTTACTAAACGTGATTTTACTGCTACTGATTTAGGTGTTAATATTACTCATGAATCTCTTCATAAGTATTTTGAACAACAAGCTAATTCTAAAGAATTATACGATAAACTTGCTACATTAATTAGCGATATTAATGACACTGCATTTAAAGTTGATTCTAAAGAATTTAATGCTAAATATAAGAGCGATTTAACTGAACTTGAACTTGGTTATCTTCGTACATATCTTAAAATATTAAGTGAAACTCCTGCTGAAATAGTTACTTATGCTTTTACAAATAAACAGTTTGCTAATTTGGCAAATAGGATTATTGTAGAAGAAGCTCCGAAGATTAAGAAACGTAAAAGTCTTTGGGATAAAATTATTGATGCAATTCTTTCTGTTATTGGTATAGATACAATTACAGATAATAGTTTACTTAATAATGTACGAAATATAGTAATTAATAGTTTGGATAGTGTAAATAGCCGACGCGCAAAAAGTCCGACCAGTGGGCGTGCAACCTCCTCTCCCACCGGGGAGCGGAGCGCTGGGCGAAGCCCAGCAGCGGAGCCAACCTCAGTTACAACTAATCAAACTAATGTTACAAATGATGCAACACATGATAATTTATCAGTTACGGAACCTATTAAAACACCTGATGTACCTCTGACAGAAAATCAAAGAGTAGCTCAAGCTGAATTAGATTTTCTTGATGATGACAGCGAAATTACGTTTGATGACAATAATTCTGAAACACTTAATAGTATTGATGTTTCTGATATTGGCCCGAACATAGTGATACCCGGTGGGGGAGTGGGTTTGACGCCCACTGGTCAGGTTTTTTCAAATAGTTCTGAAAATGTTTTGAATAATCAGAAAAATGTTGTATCTTCAAACGGTGAATATGTAATCGAATTTATTGATAAATATATTGATGACAATAATAACAAAATTTGTTAGTTTATGAATGCACAATGTAGTCCTGAACCTTATCGTTTAACTGTTGATGGAAGACTTGAGAAATCTGGTCTTTATCATCAAATGAAGTCTTTTAAGACTAAGCCTATTGAAGATATTATTACATCTTTAATGGAAAAAGGTGTTTTACCTACTATTAAAGATTATAATAATATTCGAGGTTATGCTGAAAATAATGCTGATGTATCATTAGAGAATGCTTTTAAGCGTCGTATTCTTACAGCGTTTTTATATGCAGAAGCGGATGCCCGTACTCCTTATGGAGCTACGGGTTATCCCGTTTATACAAGTGGAGAACTTAAATTAGAATCTGTATTAGCTGCTCTTTCGACAGATGAAACTTATAGTGAAGATATTCGTAAAGATTTTGAATCTCTTGGTAACGCATTAGGTCTTGATATTAAACACGCTTTTAATCCGTCTATTGTAAATACTGCTACATTTGATGAGATGGATTATGCTTATATGGCTCGTGTTTTAACTGCTGCTTACTTTAAGTTAAAAGGTCTTACTGCGGAACAAAGACAAGCTCGTTTTGGAGCTAATTATCGAGATGTTTCTCGTAGTGGATTTAAGGCTTTAATTCTTGCTGAGTTTAATAAAGAACTTGAAGAGTATAAAGCTCGACCTAATTTTATTCCTACAAGATTTAACGATATTTTTGTAGCAAATGTACTTACTGATTTGAATAAAGGTAATAGTCAAATCTTTAATTATTTTCTTGATTATATTGATAAGAACTATGGTATTAATCGTAAGCGTGCTTATCAGAATAATCGGATTGTTGATGATGAAAGTACAGAAGAGGGGCAACGTGATGCTATTGAAGATATTGAAGTAATGTGGGATGATTTACAAAAAGAACGTATTGATAGAAAGAATACGTTAGCATCTCATGTTAAAGCTCAAATAGCTCTTCTTGTAGGTTCGAGTAATTTCAAAAATAGAACTGCTAACAAAGCGTATATTCCTGCTCCTATTGATATTAATGTTTTATGGAATAAACTTATTGAGGCACATCTTTACGATATTCAACCTCAAGATGTATATAATAGATTGCAACAACTTGCAGCTATAAATGATGAGTTTACTCCTATTCTTGAAATATTCCAACGAGTATTTGAAGATGATGGTTCTGCTGCTTCTGATTATGATAATTCTTTTGTAAATGC
>OGYJ01001298.1_pt1 | contig 20393 bp, 16 predicted proteins | sample 1576531 | NCBI WGS metagenome assembly OGYJ01 (sample SAMEA3541574, study PRJEB24748) | human gut metagenome | biome: human gut; feature: human-associated habitat; material: faeces | place: China | collected 2012 | reverse complement strand
GGTGAATCTTTCTGCCGCTATTGGCAGAAAGTCACCCGCCGGAGGCAGATCACAAAAGCTATGATGCAAAAAGGGAGTCCTGAAACCTCCGGTCTCAGGACTCCCTATTTCCTTGCATACCACTCTTACCAGTGCAGCAGCTTCTTATAGTACGGCCACAGCCCCTCCTTCTCCGGATAGAAGGGCGCCAGCTGGCACAGATCCGTTCCGGGGAAGTCGTTGCCCTCGATGATAGCGGGGCCGGTAGGTGTGATGGCCATATCCCAGCCCACATGGGCCACCTGCGGGATCTCGTGGGCCGCCTCCTTGGCCAGAGCAATGGCCTCCGGCACCATAGGCAGCTGATAGCCCACGAACTCCACCCCGGTGTCGGGATGGCGGTCATAGACGTTGAAATAGTCGTCGGTAGCGGGAGAGATGACCTTCCCCGTCTCCGGGTCCACCCGGCACAGGACACCCCCCTGCCCGGAGTTGTCACAGTACCCGTCGCCCCGGCCCATCTTTACGCTGATGTAGGCCACATGGACCTCCCCGTCCACCAGATCCGTCAGGATACGCATGGTGTTCACCGACGAGGGATGGAGCCGTGCCATATCGGGATGCTGGGGCAGCACCTGCTCCAGCACCACCAGCTGGTTCCGCCGGATGTAGTCCAGCATCACCGCCGGGGACTCATAATCCTTCACATACAGCTTGTTCACGCCCCGGCCGCAGTCGCCGTGGTTGATCTTGGCGAAGATGGCCTCCTGTCCGGCGATAAAGTCCGTAAACTCCGCCAGCGTGGCCGTCTCGCCGTTGAGGGTCTTGCGGCCCAGATACTTGGCAAACCGCTGGTTGAACCGCAGCTTGTCGTCGAACTCGTCGGAGTAGCTGAGGTCGTTCATGTGGTCAATGACCTTCTTGTTGCGGACACGGGTGAGATAGGTGTCCCGCTGGCGGCCGTTCATGTTGTAAAACCCGAACATCACATAGTCGTAGTAACCCGCCCCATAGCGTGCGCCGCACCAGCACATATCGAAGAAGGTCTTGACCTTGTTCTGGCCGCACTTGTCGTGGACGACGTCGATCATCTGGTTCATTTTCTTCAGCCGCACGCCGGACATGACCCGTGCGAGATAAGAGAGCTTGGACATACATTACCTCCCGTATTCATGTGTTCTTCAGTATCCCCCATCCGGCGGAGCTTGACCAGCCGTTTCTGGTGATACCTGTCATCAGTCTTAATAGAGATAGCTGCGCTTCTCGTCCCGGAACTCCGCCAGCCGGGCCTCATAGGCCTCCATGGCGGCCTCCTCGAAGGCCAGCGTGTCCTCGGCCCCCAGCTCCCGCAGCAGCTGCTTAGTAAAGGGGGGATTCAGCACCAGCAGCGGCCCCGTGAGATAGGTGGCCATCAGGCCGCCCCGGCGGAAGCCCTCCACCAGAGAGCCGGGCCGCCGCCCCACGCCACGAACCACCTTAAAAAGCCCCGTGCCGGGATCGTCGGCGCCGTAGGTGTGGCCGAACAGACTCTTGAAGCCCACGATCTCCATCCCGGTGCCATAGGTCCCCAGAAAGAAGCTGTTGTGCCGGTTCATCATCTGATACTCGGCATGGGTGGGCAGCAGGCCCAGTCCGTCGAACCGCAGCCCCTGATCCGACTGGACGTATTCCCCCAGCGCATCCAGAGCGTTGCCCGTCACCAGCATCCGCTGGCCGCCGTCCACACGGGCCGCCAGCTCCTCCCGATAGGGGGTCAGGGCCTTCACCATCAGTTCCAGTCCCTTCTCCGTGGCGGAGCCCATATATACCAGATCCACGCCGCCCTCCAAAAACGCCGGACGGGACTTCAGATCCGTCTCCACCACCTCCAGCTCCGGGCAGCACTGGCGCAGATACCGGATGTTCATCAGATCACCGCAGAGGTTTCCCACCTCCGGGAACAGGATCTCTACCTTCATGCCTGCGCCTCCTTCTCCGCACCGTCCTGTGCATGGCGGGCGGCTTCCTTCATGTGGTCATACACTTTATACGACAGGGCCAGGGAGTCCGTGCCATAGAGAATGTACACGTCATCGCCGGGGGCATAGTGCAGCAGCTCCGCCGCCCGGAACTCGTCCGGCTCACAGACGATGCGCTCCTCCGGCACCCCCGCCATCAGCAGCCGCAGCTTGTAGTCCCGGCACCGTGCGCCGGTACACACCAGCTGCACCACGCTGTCATTGCGGAGATACTCGAAGTCCGCATCGAAGATCCAGCAGGTATTCTCCGACCAGTGGTGGGCATCTCCCAGACAGTTCATCATCAACAGCAGCTCCTTGGTGCCGGGCCGCTGGGCGATATACTGGAAGGTCCGGGACCCGGCCAGTGCGTTCTTCTCCTTGGACATCTGCCGCACCAGCTTCACATTTCCCACCTGCTCCTCCATGTGCCGGGTGGCCACCACCGCCGCACGGCTCATGTAGCCGCCGATGGCCTCGTGGCTGTATCCCAGCTGCCGCAGCACGGCAATGACCGTCACCATGTTGTACAGGTTCGGCACACTGTCGGAGATCAGTCGATAGGGATGCTCCTCCCCGCCCTCCCGCAGGGCCATGGTCCCCTTCTCCATATCCACATCCGTGGCCAGATAGTCGCTCTCCGGGGAGTGGAACCCGCAGTCCGGGCAGACGCACTTGCCGATGTGGTGATACCGGCGATAGACGTAGGTGAGCTTACCGCTGCACTTGGGGCAGATCCGCAGATCGTCGATGAGGTTCTCGCACCGGGTAGTATCTCCCGGCAGCCGGTCCACTCCGAAGTAGACCCGCCGGTTCTCCGGGGCCACTCCGCAGGTGATCAGATCGTCGGCATTAAGGATCATGGTCGCCGTCTGCGGGATACTCCGGGTCAGGATATCCGCAATGTAGCCTGGGTGTGCGTTTCGCATGATGGAGTCCCGTGTCAGATTGGTGACCACCACATAGTCCGGCTTCACATAGGGGAAGATGCGGACGCTGGCCCGCTCGTCCACCTCCAGCACCGCCATGTCATAGGGCTTGGCCCGCCCCAGCAGGTCGCAGCCCCGCAGCAGCGCCGTGGAGATGCCGGAGGTGATGTTGGAGCCGGAGCGGTTGCTGAGGACCTTCTTCCCGTCCGCCTCCAGAATATCCGTCAGCAGATTGCTGACGGTGGTCTTGCCGTTGGTGCCGGTGACGGCGATGATGGTGCCGGGCTTTCCCACATACCGCAGGAAATCCGGGCACAGCTTCAGCGCCAGCGAGCCGGGAAAGTCCGTACCGTTGTGCCGGGTGATCTTCAGCGCCGGAACCGACAGCTTCGCCAGCCACAGTGCCAGTAAAAATCGCAGTTTGCCCATTATCTTGTTTCCTCCTCCCGGAGCATGGCCATGGCCCGGCAGCTGCTGCCGTCGGCGTGCTCCCATTTCAGCGGCAGGGTCAGGAAGGTGAAGGTCTTGCCCACCAGCGCCTCCAGCCCTGTCAGATTTTCCGTATTGACCAGTCCCGCACCCAGCAGGATCATGTGATTGGGATAGTCCGTCGTATCGCAGGGGTCCAGCGAGATGCTGTCCTCCCCTACGCCCTTCAGGCCCAGCGACGCCACATATTCCGCCGCCTCCGCCGTCAGACACGGGAAGCCCTCATAGTACCGGGGCTTGCCCCAGTACCGGTCCCACCCGGTGCAAAACAGCAGGAACTCCGCCTCCCCCAGGGCCTCCTCCTGCCGCCGCAGCATGGGCAGCGTGATCTCCGCCGCTCCCCGGCAGTCCACCACGAAGCCCCGCCCGGCGAAGGTCTCCGCCGGGAAGTCGTCCAGTGTCCGTCCGCTTGGCAGCATATGGGCCGGAGCGTCCATGTGGGTGCCGGTGTGGGAGTACATCTGCAGCAGCGTCTCCCGGAAGCCGTCCTTCTCCATGGTGCAGGCCGCCGTCAGCCGGGGCGGCTCCGTACCGGGATACACCGGCATCTCCGGTGTGATGCAGTGGGTCAGATCCAGCATTTTCATGTGGCGTCCCCCCTCTCCGTCCGGGTGTGCAGCCAGATCATCAGGGCGGCGATGTCCGCCGGGGACACCCCGGAGATGCGGCTGGCCTGCCCCAGATCCAGAGGCCGCACCGCCGCCAGCTTCTCCCGTGCCTCCAGCCGCAGTCCCTGAATGTGGCTGTACTCCATATCCGGCGGCAGCCGGTGCTTTTCCAGCTGCCGCAGCTCCTCCACCTGCTTTTCCTGCCGGCGGATGTAGCCCTCATACTTCACGGAGATCTCCACCTGCTCCGCCACGTCCTCCGGCAGCTCCGGGGCGCCGGGGTCGAAGGTCATCAGCTCCCGGTACGTCATCTGGGGCCGCCGCAGCAGATCAATGAGCCGTGCGCCGTCGGTAACGGGGGCCGACCCCCGCTCCGCCAGCAGGTGGTTCAGCCCCTCGCTGCCGGGGATGCCCGTGTGCTCCAGCCGTCGGATCTCCCGGTCTACGGCCTCGTACTTCTCCCGCACCGCCTGCATCCGCTCCTCCGGCACCAGCCCCAGCCGGTAGCCGATGGGGGTCAGCCGCCGGTCGGCGTTGTCCTGCCGCAGCAGCAGCCGGTACTCCGACCGGCTGGTCATGATGCGGTATGGCTCCTCCGTTCCCTTGGTCACCAGATCGTCGATGAGGGTGCCGATGTAGCTCTCGCTGCGCCGCAGGATCATAGGCTCCCGCCCCAGCAGCGCCAGCGCCGCATTGACCCCCGCCACAAAGCCCTGCACCGCTGCCTCCTCATAGCCGGAGGAGCCGTTGAACTGTCCGGCGCCGTACAGCCCCCGGACGGTCTTCACCTCCAGCGTGGGCCGCAGGGCCAGCGGGTCGATGCAGTCGTATTCGATGGCGTAGGCGGGCCGGGTCATCACCGCCTGCTCCAATCCCGGCACGGTGTGCAGCATCTCCACCTGCACCTCCTCCGGCAGGGAGGAGGAAAAGCCCTGCAAATACAGCTCCTCCGTATCCAGCCCCATCGGCTCCACAAACAGCTGGTGCCGGGGCTTGTCCGGGAAGCGGACGATCTTCGTCTCGATGGAGGGGCAGTACCTCGGCCCCACCCCCTCGATGACCCCGGTGTAAATGGGGCTGCGATCCAGATTCTCCCGGATGATGCGGTGGGTCTCCTCATTGGTATAGGTGAGCCAGCACACCGCCCGGTTCTCCGGCGGCCGGGTGGTGGAAAAGCTGAAGGGTACCGGCACGTCGTCACCGGTCTGCATCTCCATGCGGTCAAAGTCCACCGTTCGGGCGTTGATCCGTGGGGGCGTCCCGGTCTTGAAGCGCCGCAGGGGGAGTCCCATAGCCGCCAGACAGTCCGCCAGCTCTCCGGAGGGGTGCAGCCCATCCGGCCCGGAGGACTCCACACACTCGCCCACGATGGTCCGGCCGTGAAGATACGTCCCGGAGCACAGGATCACGGCCCTTACGCCGTACACAGCCCCCGTCCGCAGCACCACCTGCCGAACAGAGCCTTCCTCCGTCCGCAGGGCCACCACCTCCCCCTGCCGCAGGGTCAGATGCTCCTGCCGCTCCAGCGTATGCTTCATCACCTGCTGGTACTTCCGGCGATCCGCCTGGGCCCGCAGGGAGTGGACGGCAGGCCCCTTTCCCCGGTTGAGCATCCGGTACTGGATGCAGGCGGCGTCCGCCCCACGGGCCATCTCGCCCCCCAGAGCGTCCAGCTCCCGCACCAGATGTCCCTTCCCGGTGCCGCCGATGGCAGGGTTGCAGGGCATATTGCCCACGGCGTCCAGATTCATGGTGAGGCACACCGTCTCCAGCCCCATCCGGGCCGCCGCCAGCGCCGCCTCGATGCCGGCGTGTCCGGCGCCGATGACGGCGATATCAAATTGTCCGGCAAAAAATTCCTTCATCCCAGCGCCTCATTCACAGTGTAAGGTCAGCACCGCCACCTGCGGGTGGTTGAAGAGCCGGGGGATCCCCCCCAGCCCACGGGTCACAAAGACCTGCGCCTCGTGACCGTCGGTGCAGCGGTAAAAGCCGTTGGTAAAGCTGGGCAGCAGCTGTCCGCCCGCCCCCAACAGGCCATCGGTAAAGGGCAGACGCCAGATGCCGCCGTGACCGTGGCCCGACAGCACCAGATCCGCCCCCAACCGGCAGTATTCCCCGTCAAAGAGGTTGTTCCGGTGGGCCATCAGCAGCCAGAAGCCGTCGCCTGCCGCCTCCTTCACCTCACCGGCCACCTCCTCCGGGGACTCCTGGCCGGCGTAGCCGTTGGGATCGTCGATGCCCGCCAACGTAATGGTGTCCCCGCTCCGCTCCAGCGGCACAAAGGTGTTGGAAAGATACGTCACCCCCGTCTCCTCCAGCAGCTGCCGCATCTCCGGCATCCGCCCGGAGGCCCACTCATGGTTGCCGGTGACGTAATAGACCGGTGCGATCTCCGCCAGTCCCTCCAGCAACGGCCGGAGATACTCCGTGCCGCTCCACTCGTCCATCATGTCACCGCACAGGCAGATGACGTCGGGCTTGGCCCCCCGCACAGCCTCCAGCAGGCGGCTGTGCTGCCGTCCAAACCGCTTCCCGTGGAGGTCCGACAGCACCACCAGCCGTCCGCCGTCCCAACCGGCGGGCAGTCTTGCGCTGGTAAAATCGAATTCCTCCACTGACAGCACGCTGCTGCCCACCCAGATGGCAGCTCCCGCCGCCGCCAGCGCCATCAGCAGCAGATAGAGCTTTCCGTGTCTGTGCTTTCTCTCCGCCACCTGCGCCACCGCCTTTCTCCGTGGGGAGCAGCCCGCCGTCGGCAGGCCCGATAAAATATCGATCCATTAAAATATCAACCTATTATATAATGTACCCGCCCCAAAGGCAAGCCCTTTCTTTGTGCAGAATAGCAAAATTTGCTTGTTAGTTTTTGGTATAAATGTAGAATTTGGTTCTTGTATTTTTCTCACTGCCGGGGTATACTGTATCATAGAAAAGAGAAGAAAGGAGCGTGATAGCACAATGACCAACAAGTGGATCAAGGGCGATCTGGACGATATGATCTTCGCCGACTGCGATTGGCAGCCCAGCGAGCGGTAAGACGGATCCCCGAACAAAGCACCACGCCTGAGCGTGGATATTTTTTTGCAGAAGCGCCGTCGGGCGCTTTATTTTTTTACCGTCCCGCTGCCGGTTCATTTTCCCGGTACGGTAGATAGCCCTATCGCCGGTTCATTTTTTCGATGCGATAGGCTCCCTGCCAGCGGTTTACCTCTCCCGGTGCGGGTGGTTTATCTTTTTCGATGCGGTGGGTGGATCGCACAGGTGCAGCCGCCGACCCTTCTGCCGGCTCGGCACTCCCTATGCAGCGCCTATACGGCATCTATATGACGGCGATCACTCCAACCGGATACAGCCGATGAATTTTTCCGCCGGTCGGCCCAATGATTTGTTAAATCTCTGACACTTCGCAAAGACTCGTAGGTTTTCCGTCGCTTTCTGTCAAGTCCCCTCAGTGGGGACGGCCCGGGGCGGCACGGGACAAAATAGGACGTTCGGCGGACGGAAAGCGGACGTCCAGCTGGGCCTGTCTCTTGTCCGGTATTGTCCAGCGGACAAGGTTTCATCAGGATACCGCACCCTCCCCCGGAGCGCTCCGGCGGGAGGGTCTTTTTCTACCCGTCACCGCCAGCATGATGCACACTGTCAGCAGCACCGTCACGATGGCGATGGCGCAGTTCCGGAAAAATGCCTCCGGCAGGATCAGGATCACCGGATCGGTGACGGGGTCAAAGAGCCAGTTATCCTTGCCGGGGAAGAAAATGCTGTGGAACACCGTGAAGGCCCCATCAAAATTCAGTGCCGCCAGCAGGGCGATCAGCAGAAACAGGCCACCCAGCCCGCAGGCCGCCCAGAAGCCCGGTGTCCGGCCCCCTAACCGGGGCAGCCGCTGCCGCCGCAGGCGGCACACAACAGCCCCTGCCAGCAGCAGTCCCGCCGCCGCCACGAACACCCACACCACCAGCAGGAACAGCCCCCGCACGTCGGCAAAGTGACTGGCGCCCTCCGCCGAGAAGGGCAGCACCCCGGTGGAAAAATCCGGCCTGCGGCCCATGCAGTAGTCCATGACGTCGCCGTAGGCCTCCGCCGCCTGTTGGCGGGTGAGGCCGCTGGCCTCGCAGATCCCCAGAGGGCCGATCTGCACCGTATAGAATTCCCGCACCAGCAGCACCGGCAGGATGGAGCCGGTGAGCACCGCCAGAGCGATACAGGGGATGGCCAGCCATGACCACAGCTTTTTCGCTTCCTTTATGTCGTATTCCCCCTTCGCTTCGGAAAGCCGGACAGCACCAGCAGCACCTGCCCCGGCAGATAGAACAGCCACATCCCCGCCTGCGCCGCCCCGGCAAGACCCGGCAGCAGCGACGGCTGATTCCGCAGCCCTACGCACACATCGCACAGCAGAAACAGCCACAGCCCCGCCGCAAACAGTCTCTCGGAGCGCAGGGTCAGGGACTGGCAGGCGTTCACCAGAAAATTCACGAAATACAGCGCCGCCAGTAGGTTCAGGACCGTTCCCATCCCCAGAGCGCTCAGCAGCGGCCAAGCCGCCGCCAGCCCCGCCCGCAGCGCCCACAGGGTGCGGCCGCAGGCCCGCCGGATGCGGGCCAGATACAGCCCCTGCACCACGCAGAACAGGACGATGCCCATCCCATACCACCGATCCAGCAGCAGAAGGAAGGTATCCGCCGCCAGAGTAAAGACCATGGCCCACGCCATCAGGCGGCTGCCGCCGTGCCGGGCCGACCACACCGCCGCCAGCAGGCACACCACAATGGTGAGGTATTTTACCCCGTCGCCGCCGGTGGAAAAGGCATCCAGCGCCAAAAACAGCAGGTACAGTGCCGCCTCCAGCCCCACGAAGCATTTTTTCACCGGGGCCATTTCCGTTGTTTCGTTTTTGCCTATCCGTTTCATGTACCCATCCTACGGCCCATCCGTTTCACGTCTTCTTCCCATGCCGTGGCAGAATGGCGGTTCTCCAGTGTCTCAGCGCCGCAGCGCCGCAGCGCCGCAGGGCGGCGGCTTCGCAGGCGACAGCCTGTACCCGGCAGTCCCCTTCGGCACGGCAGCTCATTTCAGTACGGCTCACAGCGCCCACAGGCTCTCGTCGCTGGCGGAGACGCACAGGGCGCCCGCCCCCAGCGCCGCCAGCACGTCCGCCTTGTCCGACAGCAGGCCCCCGGCGATCAGCGGCACCGGCAGCTCCCGGCTCAGCCGCCGCAGCACCTTGCACAGTGTCCCCGGCAAAATCTCGATGACGTCTGGCATCCCGCCCTCCGTCTCCCTGCCCAGATTGCTGACGGCCTTGGAGTCAATGGCAAACACCCGCAGCACCGTCAGCAGACCCAGCTCCCGGCCACGGCGCAGCAGCATGGGCCGGGTGGAAATGATGCCGTCGGCCCCGCAGCGGTGCAGGAAGTCCACGGCAATTTCACGGGGGGCCAGCCCCGCCACCAGATCGGCGTGGACCACGGCGTATTTCCCCGCCTGATGCACCCGGTCAATGAGCCGGTCGATGTTCAGAATGTCCCCGCACAGCAGGAACACCACCCCCGCCGGTTGGGCCAGACACGCCTCCAACCGTCCGGTATCCTTCACCGCCGGAAGCACCGGGTTCTGCTCCAGCACACTCATCATGGGATGGCGCATGGCCGTCCCTCCTTTCCGCCGCCCACAGGGCAGGCCCATGACCCGCAGCGGCCCATGGCCGCCCGCAAGATGCAAAAAAATCCTCTGTCCCTATGTTACCACGGGACAGAGGACTTTTTCAACGCTTAGCCGATGTTTTTTGTGGCCACCACGGCCACACCGGTGCCGCACACGTCGGCAAGGACCACCTGACCGGCCTGCACCGGAGCGGGGACGGCGGCGGTGTGCAGCGCACGGGCCACCTCCAGCACCTTCTCCTTGGGTACCTCCCCCTGCGTCCGCACCGGCACCACCGGCAGCAGGCCGCCCAGCACCCGGACGGTGCCGGTGACGGTGCGCTCTGGGTGAACACACTCCTTCCGGGCGTAGGCATCGCCGCGAGGGCAGGTGTTGCCGGTAACGGCGGTGACGACGCCATCCTCCAGCGTGGCCCGCAGCTGGCAGCCCATGGGGCAACCGATACACGTCAGCTCACGGATGTTCATTTCGCTTCCCCCTCCTCAATTTGGAATGTGACGGTCCGAACGCTCTCCGGCAGTTCCTCCCGCCGCAGGGTGAACTGCTCCATCTCGCCGGGGGTCAGGATGCGCTTAGGCACCCGGCGCAGGAGCTTACCGTCGGTATAGACGCACAGGGCCGCCTTCTGATAGGGTTGCCCCACCCGGAAGCGCACGGTGACGCTGTCCGCCATATGGTGGGGGTCCAGCTGCTGGGGAACGGTATAACGGACACCGTTTTTCCCCTCCAACCGGACGGTGGCCGTCTCGCCCTGCCCGCTGAGGATATAGTGGGCGGCGTTTTCACCGGCCTTGGCCGCCTCCTGAGACACGAAGTCCACCAGGTCGTGGACGTGGAGCACGTTGCCGCAGGCGAACACGCCGGGCAGAGAGGTGGACAGGTCGTCGGACACCACCGGGCCGCCGGTGACGGAGTCCATCTGCACCCCGGCCTCCCGGCTCAACTCGTTTTCCGGCAGCAGGCCCACCGACAGCAGCAGCGTATCACAGGGGATGCGCCGCTCCGTGCCGGGGATGGGGCGGCGGCTGCCGTCCACCTGCGCCAGCGTCACCGCCTCCAGCCGCTCCCGTCCGTGGATATCCACCACAGTGGTGGAGAGGTACAGGGGGATATGGAAGTCCTCCAGACACTGGACGATGTTCCGCTTCAGGCCGCCGGAGTAGGGCATGACCTCCGCCACGGCATGGACACGGGCGCCCTCCAGCGTCATGCGGCGGGCCATGATGAGGCCGATGTCGCCGCTGCCCAGAATCACCACGTCCCGGCCGGGCATAAGACCTTCCACGTTCACCAGACGCTGGGCCGCACCGGCGGAATAGATGCCCGCAGGGCGGGTGCCGGGGATGTTCAGCGCACCACGGGGGCGCTCCCGGCAGCCCATGGCCAGAATGACGGCCTGCGCCTGAATCTGCACGAGGCCCGTCTCCCGGCCGGTGACGGTCAGCACCCGGTCCGGGGACAGGTCCAGCACCATGGCACCAGACAGACAGGGAATGTTCAGTTCCCGGAACTGCCGCACATATTCCCCGGCGTACTCCGGGCCGGTGAGCTCCCGGCCGAAGGTATGCAGGCCAAAGCCCGCATGGATACATTGATTCAGAATACCGCCCAGTTCCCGATCCCGCTCGATGAGGAGGATATCCTCCACCCCGGCTTTCCGGGCGGCAATGGCGGCGGACAGGCCCGCCGGGCCTCCGCCGATGATGGCAAGCTGCACCTGCTTCATGCCTGCACCTCCTTCGTCTCGCCGGTCAGCAGAAGGCTCCCGCCGCCGGATTTGGTCAGCTGCGTCTGGGGAACTCCCAGCTCCTCGGACAGCAGCTCCATGACACGGGGGGCGCAGAAGCCGCCCTGACACCGGCCCATACCGGCCCGGACCCGGCGCTTGACGCCGTCCAGAGAACGGGCGCCGGGACTGCGGCGGATGGCGTCCCGGATCTCCCCCTCGCTGATCTGCTCACAGCGGCAGAGAATATTGCCATAGGCGGGGTCTCGCTCCACCAACGCCTGACGCTCCGGCAGCGGCAGCTCCCGCACGTGGACGATATCCCGGCGCTGAGCGATGAAATCGGGCTTTTCCGCAAGGCCCAGCTTTTCCGCCACCAGTCCCGCCACATACACGCCGATGGCCGGGGCCGAGGACAGGCCGGGGGACTCGATGCCGATGGCCTCGAAGAAGTTCTCGCTGCTCTCCCGGATATAGAAGTCGTCGCTGCCGCCCTCCAGATGGGCCCGCAGGCCGGCGAAGCTGGTAATGACATCCCGCATGGGCAGGTTCGGCACACTGCGGCCCGCCGTGGCGATGGCGTAATCCAGCCCCGTCTGGGTGGTAGCAGTGTCGTCCCGGTCCTGCTGATCCGTGGCAGTGGGGCCGAGGAGGAGGTTTCCGTGGACAGTGGGGGTCACCAGCACACCCTTACCCATGGCACCGGGCAGCTGGAAGACGGTATGGCTCACCAGACCGCCGTCCTTCCGATCCAGCAGGCAGTATTCGCCCCGGCGGGGGGTGATGTGCAGAGGATCGGCGCACAGCTGGTTATGGAGCACATCGCCCCACACACCGGCGGCGTTGACCACGGCACGACTCTCCATCGGGCCGCAACCGGTCTCCACCACGAAGTGGTCCCCCTCCCGGCGGATATGCTGCACCTGCGTATCGAAGCGGAACTCCGTGCCGTTGGCGGCGGCGTTCTCCGCCAGAGCAATGGTCAGGCCGAAGGGGCAGAGAATGGCGCTGGTGGGGGCATACAGGGCCGCCACCGCCTCTTGGGACAGGGCAGGCTCCATCCGGTGCAGAGCCTCTCCCTCCACCAGCTCCAGCCCCTCCACGCCGTTGGCAAGACCCCGCTGATAGAGGGCCTGCAGCTTCTCACGGTCCGCCGGAGCCAGACACAGCACCAGCGCTCCGCACCGGCGATAGGGGAAGTCCAGCTGACGGGACAGGGCCTCCATCATGCGGCTGCCCTCCACGTTGAAGCGGGCCTTCCGGGTGCCGGGCTCGGCATCGAAGCCGGCGTGGACAATGGCGGAATTGGCCTTGCTGGTGCCGGTGCAGACGTCCTCATTGCGCTCCACCACACAGACGCGGCCGCTGCGGCGGCTCAACTCCCGTGCGATGGCGCAGCCAATGACGCCGCCGCCGATGACCAGTACATCATACATGATCCATCTCTCCTTTCTAAAACAAAAAAGCCACGCAAAAACACCCGGCGTCTCCTCCGGGCAATTCTGCATGGCTCAGCATCTCACTGCATGACTGGTTCTTCAATTACATTATATTATAGCAGACCGTCTCCTGCTCTGTCAACCGGTTCCGAAAAAAGTCTTTTCCGGCGTTTTCTCTGTTCTTAACAGGTTTTTAGCGAAATCTTAACGTGAAGTATGGTATAATCAGGTCAGAAAAACCTGAGGGTCGGGAGGTAGCAGGGATTTGAAGAAACCGCACATCCAATGGCCGGAGCAGTGGCTGCGCCGAAAGCGTATCCCCTCCATTGGCTTTTCCTACTCCGGCAAGGACTTTATCATCTCCATGAGCCTGTACACCCTGTCGGTGGTGCTGTGCCTGATCCTGCGGGGAGCCAGCCAGGACGGCGACACCGGGTATGTGTACATGATCTTCCTGCTGGACGTGTTTTTGACGGCGCTGCTGACGGAGGGCTTCTTCTTCAGCCTCATCATCTCCATCTTCGCCGTGCTCAGCGTGGACTACATCTTCACCCCGCCCTACTGGAACGTCAGCTTCACTCTGTCGGGATTCCCGTTGACCTTTCTGGTGACCATGACCATTTCCGTTGTGACCGGCATCGTTACCAGCCGGGCCAAGCAGATGGATGAGGTGCGGCGGGAGGCGGAGCTGGAGCGGATGCACGGCAACCTCCTGCGGGCGGTGTCCCACGACATCCGCACGCCGTTGACGGGCATCGTGGGGGCCACTAATGTGCTGCTGGAGCAGGAGAATACCCTGACGCCGGAGCAGCGCCATGAGCTGATCCGCAACGCCAACGAGGAGGCCCAGTGGCTGATCCGCATCGTGGAGAATCTGCTGAGCATCACCCGCATGGGCGGTGACGAGGCCAAGGTCAACAAGACGCCGGAGGCCGCCGAGGAGATCATCGAGGGGGCGGTGGGCAAGTTTCCCCGCCGGTGGGGGACGGACATTCCGGTGGCGGTACGTCTGCCGGAGGAGTTTCTGCTGGTACCCATGGACCCGCTGCTGATGGAGCAGATGCTGACCAATCTCATGGAAAACGCCGTGCTCCACGGCAAGACCACCCGGCACATCACTGTGACCCTGTGCCGCAGCGGAGACTGGGCCCGGTTCATCGTGGAGGACGACGGACAGGGCATCGCCCCGGACCGGCTGGAGCATCTCTTTGACGGCACCCTGCAGGGTCAGCAGGGAGATCGGGGCCGCAGCATGGGCATCGGCCTGTCCGTTTGCCGGACGGTGGTGCGGGCCCATGGCGGCCACATCAGAGGCGAAAACAGGACGGAGGGCGGCGCACGGTTCACCGTGGAGCTGCCTTTGGATAAAGAAATTCAACAGGAGGTAGACAGCTATGAAGATCAAGGATAAGGTTTTGATCGTGGAGGATGAGCAGAGCATCAGCAGCTTCATCTCTATGATCCTCACGGCCAACGGCTACGACACCATCATCGTCAACACCGGCGAAGAGGCGCTGACCATGATCTCCTCCCACTGTCCGGACCTCATCGTGCTGGATCTGGGGCTGCCGGATATGGACGGCCTGGAGGTGCTGCGCTCCGTGCGAAAGTGGTCCAGTCTGCCCATTGTGGTGGTTTCCGCCCGGAACCACGAGCGAGACAAGGTGGAGGCGCTGGACTACGGCGCCGACGACTATCTGGTCAAGCCCTTCGGCACCTCCGAGCTGCTGGCCCGCATCCGCACCGCCATCCGCCACACCCGCACCTCCCTCTCTAACCCGGAGATCGCCCAGTCCGGGCGCTTCACCACCGGCGATCTGGTCATCGACTATGACAAGCATCAGGTGCTGATCCACGGGGAAAATGCCCGGCTCACCGCCAACGAGTATCGGATCGTGTCCCTGCTGGGCAAATACGCCGGCAAGGTGCTGACCTACGACTTCATCATCAAGGAGCTGTGGGGCCCCAAGGCCAAAAACGACAACCAGATCCTGCGGGTGAATATGGCCAATATCCGCCGCAAGATCGAGGAAAATCCCGGCCAGCCCAAGTACATCTTCACGGAGGTGGGCGTGGGCTACCGGATGCGTGAGGGCGACTGAGTGCCCGGCGCCGCTTGAAAAATGCTCTCTTTCCCTCTCTTTGCCGCCCCGGCTGCGTCATGCGCCGGGGCGGTGTGTTTTTGTGCTGCTTTGGCCTGCGGCGGGGGATGTTTTTGCAGTTGCTTATTTTATTGCCTCCGGCGGCATACCTTTGGGGAAGTAATCTTATTTTGTCTCCGACGGGTGACTTTCTTTCAATAGCGAAAGAAAGTCACCAAAGAACGCCAGCAGAAACCGATGGTTTCTGCACTTCCTTCTCGTTTGCAAGAGCTGTGGTCTAAGTCCCGTCGAAAAAGGGAATTGATCTGCTTCTGCTCACGCTGCCGCTACCCGGTCAGTTGAAGAAGCTTACTGTTCTACCGGGGGGAGTCCGTACTCCCAGCAGTAAATGAAATATTTTCTTCACCTGAGCGGGAGCGGCAGCGGGTCTGTTGCTGATTCAATTCCCTTGACGGTCCCATAACAAGCAAGCCTCTTGAAGGTAAAGGAAGTCCAGAAACCATCGGTTTCTGGCGGCATTTTTTCATACTTTTTGCTGCTGTTGGCAAAAAGTATGCCGTCGGAGACACGTTCCTTGCGCAAAGCACCATTGTTGACAAAAAGTATGCCGCCGGAGCTGAAAGCGTGCAGGTCATCATGGAAGCTGCGGCCTTTGCCTGCTGCACGCTGTAGGCGCACAGATTTCCATTATATCGTCTTTTGCAGGAGAACAAAAAGCTGTTTCGACCAAACGGCAGCTCCCTGTTCCTGCGGGGTATCATGACTGCTCCGCCGGGTTTGGGACAGTCCTTCTCCCATGCTGTTATCGTCGTTTCGTTTATTCTGCATGATAGAACTACGTGTGGTATTTCAACATTTTGCCGGTTAAGGGCCTTAATTTTCTTTCCATTGTATACAATCATTGCATTTTTTACCAGTCAGCGTGTAAAGTATCCACCATATCGTGAATATTTCTTGTGAAAAAAACCAAAAGGCCAGTTCACAATTTGTTAAAAAGAGGGAAAAGCACGCTAAGAACTTGACAATAGTCCGTTAGGGCGAGTAAGATAGGGATACCAAACTTGAGGAGGTAAATCACCTAATGGAAAAGAAAGGCACCAAGATAGCGTATTTTGTTGCGCTGGCGGTGGTCGTAGTCGCTCTGGTCATTGCCAAGGTCACCAATGATGGCTCTGGCTTTGTAGGTACCGGCTGGGCCCTGTTCCCCCCTGTTGTCGCAATCGCACTGGCCCTCATCAGCAAGGAAGTGTATTCTTCCCTGTTTCTGGGCTGCGTGGCAGCCGCCCTGCTGCTGGCCAACTTCCAGCCCTGGCAGATGGTCGTGAACTTCATCGGCGCCGGTGAGGGCGTCGGCATGATCAACGCCATCGACATCTCCATCCTGATCTTCCTGGTCATCCTGGGCATCATGGTGGACCTGATGAACAAGGCCGGCGGTTCCGCTGCCTTCGGCCGCTGGGCCAAGAAGGCCGTGAAGACCCGCTCCGGTGCGCAGCTGCTGACCATGCTGCTGGGCGTGCTGATCTTCATCGACGACTATTTCAACTGCCTGACCGTGGGCGCCGTGATGCGTCCCGTGACGGAGAGCCACAAGATCTCCCGCGCCAAGCTGGCTTACATCATCGATGCCACCGCCGCTCCCGTTTGTATGCTGGCTCCCGTGTCCTCTTGGGCTGCCGCCGTTGCATCCTACGTGCCCGACGGCTTCCCCGGCTCCCGTATCAGCATGTTCCTGAGCCAGATCCCCTTCAACTACTACTGCATCCTGACGCTGGTGATGGTCATCGTCACCTCCCTGCTGAACATTGACTACGGTCCCATGCTGACCCATGAGTACAATGCTCAGGTCAAGGACGATCTGTTCACCACCCCCGAGCGTCCCTTCGCCGGTGCTGATGATTACGAGGAAGGCGAGAAGCACTCCTCCGTGCTGGATCTGCTGGTTCCCGTGATCGTTCTGATCGCCCTGTGCATCGTTGGTCTGATCTGGACCGGCGGTATGTGGGACGCCGAGAGCGACAACTACGGCAACTTCATCATGTCCTTCTCCGACGCCAGCGCCGGTACCGGCCTGTGCCTGGGCTCCATCATCGCCATTGTGTTCACCTTCGTGTACTACTGGTGCCGTGGCCTGATCGGCTTCAACAAGTCCATGGAAGCCATTCCCAACGGCTTCATCCAGATGATCTCCCCCATCCTGATCCTCTGCTTCGCTTGGACCCTGTGCGGCCTGTGCCGTGACAATGGTCTGCAGGTGGGTTCCTTCGTAGAGGGCGTTATGGCCAACACCGGCAGCCTTGCTAAGTTCCTGCCCGCCGTGATCTTCATCGTGGCCTGCTTCATCGGCTTCGCCACCGGTACCTCTTGGGGTACCATCGGCATCATGGTCCCGCTGGTCTGCGCCGTGTTTGACTGGGATACCCAGATGACTCTGCTGTCCGTGGGTCTGGCTGCTTCCTGCGCCGGCGGCGTGTGCGGCGACCACCTGTCCCCCATCTCCGATACCACCATCATGGCTTCTGCCGGTGCCCACTGCTTCCACCTGAACCACGTGGCCACCCAGATCCCCTACGGTATCACCGTGGCTGCCGTTTCCTTCGTCAGCTTCATCATTGCCGGTCTGGTCCAGAGCGCTGTGGTCTGCATGATCATCGCCATCGTTCTGATGATCGCCACCCTGCTGGTCATCAAGGCTATCACCGCCAAGAAGCACGCAGGTATCTTTGCCGAAATGGCCGAGGCCGACAAGGCGCTCTACAACAAGTAAGAGAAACGTGCCTTTGAGGTTGGTCTGAACCGATCCTACATCGTGAGGGCGCAGCGAAAGCTGCGCCCTCACTTTTTCTATCGAATATAGGACAGGGTATTCTCTAAGGGAGTGGCGCAGCGGGAGTTACGCCACTCCCTTTTTTGAGGAGCTTGCGGCCTGCGGAAGCGCCTACACACTTCGAGAGGGCAGCGTGCAGGGAGCTGTCCGCCGCGAGACGGACAGAATGGGTCTGCAACGCAAATGTGCGATATTTCGATTTCCATTTTTGTCAGGTCAGCTGCTAGAAAAGGAAAAAGGCGCAAAAAGTGCGTTAATTTTGCGTTAAGAGATTTTTAAATATTAGCACGTTTTTTATATGTTTTCCGTAAATAGACCGCAAAATCCTATTAAGAAAGTGAAAATCAGCGCAATTTTCAGAGGAACGTCCAAAAGATTGATTCATAATTTGTTCAAAATTCAGGCCGGAAGCGGTTTCTGGAATCTTGACAATACCTCCAAAAACCGCTACCATAAAGTCACCAAATTTGAGGAGGTAAATCACCTAATGGAAAAGAAAGGCACTCGTATAGCGTATTTTATTGCGCTGGCGATCGTTGTGATCGCACTGGTCATCGCCAAGGTGGCCAATGACGGTTCCGGCTTCGTAGCCACCGGTTGGGCGTTGTTCCCCCCCATCGTGGCTATTGCGCTGGCCCTCATCAGTAAGGAAGTGTACTCTTCCCTGTTCCTGGGCTGCGTGGTAGGCGCCCTGCTGCTGGCCAACTTCCAGCCCTGGCAGATGGTCGTGAATTTCATCGGCGCCGGTGAGGGCGTCGGCATGATCAACGCCATCGACATCTCCATCCTGATCTTCCTGGTCATCCTGGGCATCATGGTGGACCTGATGAACAAGGCCGGCGGTTCCGCTGCCTTCGGCCGCTGGGCCAAGAAGGCCGTGAAGACCCGCTCCGGTGCGCAGCTGCTGACCATGCTGCTGGGCGTGCTGATCTTCATCGACGACTATTTCAACTGCCTGACCGTGGGCGCCGTGATGCGTCCCGTGACGGAGAGCCACAAGATCTCCCGCGCCAAGCTGGCTTACATCATCGATGCCACCGCCGCTCCCGTTTGTATGCTGGCTCCCGTGTCCTCTTGGGCTGCCGCCGTTGCATCCTACGTGCCCGACGGCTTCCCCGGCTCCCGTATCAGCATGTTCCTGAGCCAGATCCCCTTCAACTACTACTGCATCCTGACGCTGGTGATGGTCATCGTCACCTCCCTGCTGAACATTGACTACGGTCCCATGCTGACCCATGAGTACAATGCTCAGGTCAAGGACGATCTGTTCACCACCCCCGAGCGTCCCTTTGAGGGCGCCGACGACTACGAAGAGGGTGCCAAGCACTCCTCCGTGCTGGATCTGCTGCTGCCCGTTATCGTTCTGATCGCCCTGTGCATCGTTGGTCTGGTCTGGACCGGCGGTATGTGGGATACCGAGAGCGACAACTACGGCAACTTCGTCATGTCCTTCTCCGACGCCAGCGCCGGTACCGGCCTGTGCCTGGGTTCCATCATTGCACTGGTCTTTACGTTCATGTACTACTGGCTGCGCGGCCTCATCACCTTCGAGAAGTCCATGGAGGCGATCCCCAATGGCTTCATCCAGATGATCTCCCCCATCCTGATCCTCTGCTTCGCCTGGACCCTGTGCGGCCTGTGCCGTGACAATGGTCTGCAGGTGGGTGCCTTCGCAGATCTTGGCGTAGATCTCCTCGCGGGGAATCAGTTTCCCGGGCGACGAGTGGAGCAGGTCCAGCAGCGCGAACTCCTTGCGCGGGAGGGTGATCTCTTGTCCGTCGCGGATCACCGTGTAACGCTCGCGGTCGACCGTGAGCCCCGGGGCCGGGGCCTTCTCGGGAGGTCTGTCGGCGTCGATGCGCTTGAGGATCGCCTGCACGCGGCTTACCAGCAGCTTCATCTTGATAGGCTTGGTCAGGTAGTCGTCGGCTCCCACGTCGAACCCTGCCAGTTGCTGCCCCTCCTCGCCCAGCGCCGAGAGGAAAACCACCATCGTGTCCTTCAGCACGGGGTTTCGGCGGATCGCGCGGCAGGTCTGCGCCCCGTCCATCACCGGCATCATCATGTCCAGCAGGATCAGGTGCGGACGGCATTCGGCGGCCACTTTCAGCGCCTCGGCGCCGTTCTGCGCCGTGAATACTTCGTAGCCCTCTTTCAGGAGGTTGTACCTCACGAATTCGAGGATGTCGATTTCATCGTCGACAAGCAGGATGCGGTGGCTCATGGTTCCGGTTGACAGGTTTTGCATCGCACGCGGCACCGGTGCGGTTGCGTGCCGCGCATATCTTGGGCGAAGTTAGCAAATTTCCGGCTAAATCGTTCGGCAGCCCGGGAAAAATGGTTATATTTGCGAGATTTATATACTTCCGTATATATGGAAATCAAAAACGTGTACTGAGATGGCTACTGAAAATCCGAATCTTCCTGCTCCCGAGGAGCAAGTCAGCGATGCTGCTGAAGATGTGCAGACTGTAACTTCCGAAGCGACTCCCGAAGTCCCTGAAACCGAGGCCCCCGCAGCGGCGGAGGCGGAATCCGTGGCGGAAGCGCCCGCGGCAGAAGAACCCGTTGCGGAAACGCCTGCGACGGAGGAACCCGTCACGGAAATGCCCGCGGTGGAAACGCCC
>OGYJ01001287.1_pt1 | contig 20467 bp, 9 predicted proteins | sample 1576531 | NCBI WGS metagenome assembly OGYJ01 (sample SAMEA3541574, study PRJEB24748) | human gut metagenome | biome: human gut; feature: human-associated habitat; material: faeces | place: China | collected 2012 | reverse complement strand
CAACTGACGGAAACCTCTGTTCCGTCAGGAATTTCTTCTGCCAGGGTCATCTGCTGGTCTTTCGTATCTGCCAGCAGGCAGACACGAGCCAGTTGAACGGCCAGTACAAACAAACATGCCATTACTAATTTTCTTTTGATCATTCGTCGTCATTTACTGCGACCCAGTCCATATCTTTTTCCAAAGGCTGCGAAAGATCGATCTTTTCCATATAGACAGCCTTTGTCTCTCCATCACGGAGAAATAGGGTTCGGAAATGCCGAGTTCCTCCAGCACGCGCCGCTGCTCTTCGGAACCGTACGGACCCAGATAATCGTGGTTCCCCAAGATTTTGTAAACAGGGGCCGCGGAACCCTCCAGAATCGGCCGGATCACCGCATAGCTCCCGATATCGCCGTCGATCATATCGCCCAGCGACACCACGAAATCGACATGCGCGCGGTTGAACGCCGCGACGGCCTCCCGAAGCTTCTCCCCGGATTCGGCATAACGGCGGGCCGCCCACGTCTCTTTGACATTCGAATAATGCACGTCGGTAACGACCCCGAAGGTAAACAGCGGCGATTCGGCGGAGACGGCGAGGCCGTCCGGGCGGTCCGGACGCTCCCGACCGCCGCACTCCCTGCCGGCCGCGAAGCCGGAAGCGGGAGCGCCGCACAACAGCGAAACAAGTATCAGCAAACGCAACATCACGATCGGATTTTATCGGTTGACAAACGGAGTGGGGACCATCCTGCGTCTGTTTCTATTGACCTCCACCCCTTCTTCATAGAAATGCTCTCCCCACAACGCGGCGGCAGGCAGTTCCCGCAGGTTGACGAGAATTTTCCGGGCCGCGATAAAATATTCGCCCTCGCCGGTCTCGCTGACGGCGGTTTGCCGGGGATCGGCCGCAACGACGGCGCGGACGGTTCTGCGGACATCCTCGGTAAAATAGCTGCCGGCATCCGGTGCGAGCGTCAGCAACTCCAGCATGGTCAGTTTGTGGGAATCCAACCGCCCGTTCGGTCCCGCCGCAGTCAGGTAGGCCATCGCCTCTTCCGAGCGTCCCGTCAGGCACATGGCGTAGGCGGCTTCTGCGGCGATTTCCGGATCATCCGTGCCCAGCAGTCCGGCGAACGCCTCCGGCACCTTTGCGATCTGTCCCGTCGCGGCGAGCTGGTTGATATTCACCACGGCCCAGTAGCGAATCTCCTTCCGCGGGGATGCGAGACACTCCGTGAGATAAGGCAGCGACTCCGGAGTAACTTTCGAGGTAAGCTCCGCCAGCCGGTACAGCCGTTCGTAATCATAGCCTTCGTCCCGCAATATCTCGCAGAGGGGCGTCGGGGTCAGGCGCTGTGCCTTGAGAAAAAATCCCAGATCCCCGGTGTCCCGCAGGAACCGGCTCATCTCGCACCTCAACCGCCTTATCTCCTCCGCGCAGGCCGGATCGTCCATGCGGTTGTCTATCTCGTACGGATCTTCCGCGAGGTCGAAAAATAGCTCCGCACAGTGCCGTTCGAAGGTCATCGGACATACCGCGCTCCGGCAGCGGCCGCCCAGATAGGTTTCGTCCCAACAGATATTGCCCGGCATACCCCACTGGTAAGCGTTCATCAGCGCATCGTGTTTGTAGGGAATATAGCGGACGATGTACTTGTAGCGGCCGTCGGTAACGGCCCGTTCGGGGCAATAGTGGCTGGCCTGATTGGCCTTGACCGCGAATTCGTACCGCTTCGGAGCCGCTTCGTATTCGCCCAAAAACGCCTTGCCCTGCATATAGGCCGGAGGTTCGATGCCGGCGAGCGAGAGTACGGTGGGCGCCAGATCGGGGAACCCGATCAGCCGGTCGGTCCGGCCGGACTGACCGTTGGCCAGATGCCGCCATTTCGGAGGCAGGTAGACGATGAACGGCACGTGGGTCCCGGTCTCATAGACGAACCCCTTGCCGCGGGGCAGGCATCCTCCGTGGTCGCTGAAGAAAAAGACGATCGTATTTTCATCGAGCCGCTGCCGCCTGAGATCGTCGAGAAACATCCCGACCCATGCGTCGATGTCCTGCGCCCCCTCCATATGAAACGCGAAGTCAGACCGGATTTCCGGAATGTCGGGCACGTGCGGCGGCAGTTCCAGCCGCGCCGGATCAAGCCCTTCGAGGGCGAAATCACGCCGCTGGTCGGTATGATAGGAACGGATGCGCCCCATGTGGGTGGCCATCGAGTTGAATACGGCAAAAAACGGCTGGTCCTTCTTCCGCGCCGGGTTGTTGTATGTCGCCGCCGGACCACAGCTGTCCCACATGGCCTTATTGTCACACAGCGTATTGTAGTCGGTTTTGGATTTGTTGGTGCAGTAATATCCCGCCGCACGCATATAGTCGGGCAGAAAAACAGTCTCCGGCGTGGCAAACCGGCAGCGGTGCCACTCCATGCCGAAAGTCGAGGCGTAGCATCCGGTGATGATGCACGACCGGGAAGGCGAGCTTTGGGTGCCGACCGAATGGGCCCGCATATATTGGATGCCGGCTCCGGCCAGACTGTCGATCGTGGGCGTGGCGACATGCCTGTTGCCGTAACAGCCGAAATCATAAGGACTCGTGTCTTCGATCGTAAGCCATAATATGTTCGGCCGTTGCTGCGCATACGAATTCCCGCCGCCGAACACCAGTCCCGCGGTGGTCAGAAGTCCTGAAAGATGTGTTGTTTTCATACCTGCATACGTTTTGTCCCGACGGCAATATTACGAAATTCCGGGCAGCTCACGAAGCACGGATTCATCCAAAACTAACAGAAAAGCCGAAAGCGCGTTTTCAGCGTCGGAAAATTGCCGAAGCCGGGCGGTGTGTTATTTTTTGACGGATCGCTGACCATCATTTCCGGCCGTTTGAGTTATGTTTGCGACAACCCAACCAGACAAACGATGAAAAGACTTCTCCTGATCCTATGGCTTCTGACCGCCGCGGCGGGAAGCCGGATTTCGGCCGCCGGCCGCACCGAACTGAACCAAGGATGGAAATTCCGGCAATACGGACTCGGCGAATGGCTCCCGGCCGCAGTCCCCGGAACCGTGCATACCGACCTGCTGGCAAACGGGCAGATCCCCGATCCGTTCTACGGCAGCAGCCAGAGCGATCTGCAGTGGATCGACAAGACCGACTGGGAGTACTGCTGCACGTTCGACGCACCCGAATTGGCATCGTACGACAACGTGCGGCTCGTCTTCGAAGGAGTGGACTGCTATGCCGACATCAGGCTGAACGGCGAACTGCTTCACCGCACGGGCAACATGTTCCGCACATGGAAAAGCGACGTCAAGGGATTGCTGAAATCCCGGAACAACCGCCTGCACGTCGTTTTTCACTCCCCGGTCATGCAAGGACTCAAAAACATGGCGGCCTACGGCAGCCGCCTCACCGCCAACAACGACCTCGGCGCATTGGGCGGACTGGGTCCCAACAAGGTAAGCGTTTTCACCCGCAAGTCGGGCTACCAGTACGGCTGGGACTTGGCGCCGCGCTATGTCACCTCCGGATTGTGGCGTCCGGTCGCGCTCGAAGCGTGGAACGAAGCCCGTGTGGAGGATTTCCACGTGCGCACCCGCTCGACAGGACCGCGAAAGGCGCAGATGAGCGCATCGGCCGCATTACGGACGGATGCGGCCGGCTGCTACCGCATCCGGATACTGTTGAACGGCAAGAGCATCCTCACGGCAGACAAGACGCTGGATGCCGGGACGCATTCAATCGAAGAGCCGTTCGAGATTCCCTCTCCGCGGTTGTGGTATCCCAACGGAATGGGCGAGCCTTACCTCTACGACGTGGAGCTGGTGCTGGAAAAAGAGGGGAGGGAGCTTGACCGCACGGCCGTCAGATGCGGCGTACGAACCGTATCGCTCCGCTGCCGCGACGATGCGGACGGCCGCGGCCGCGGTTTCGGCTTCGAGATCAACGGCATCCCGGTATTCTGCAAAGGTTCCAACTATGTGCCGGCCGACGCGTTTTTACCCCGGATTTCGCGGGAGAAAACGGAATTTCTCGTGCGGAGCGCCGCCCAAGCCAATATGAACATGCTGCGCGTCTGGGGCGGCGGCACGTACGAGTCGGACGATTTCTACGAAATGTGCGACCGGTACGGCATCATGGTGTGGCAGGATTTCGTCTTCGCCTGCAACATGTATCCCGGATCGGCGCAGATCTACGCCGACATCCGGGCCGAAGCCGAAGACAACGTACGCCGGCTGCGCAACCACCCGTCGCTCGTCCTCTGGTGCGGCAACAACGAAATAGACGTAGCATGGAAACCCCACGACAAACGCAACAGCCGGTTCCGCAAATTCTATACGGAAGAAGAGGCCGAACAGTTCGACCGCGTAAACGAAACCATCTTCCGGAATATCCTGCCCGGTGTGGTGGACAGCCTTTGCAGCGGCACCGTACCCTACTGGCACTCGTCGCCCTCGCCGGGCTGGGGACTCGATACGGCGGACCGCTGGCGCTACGGCGACGTACACAACTGGGACGTCTGGCACAAAGGCGACCCCATATCGGCCTACAATACCCAAATCGCCCGTTTCACCTCGGAATACGGGCTCCAATCCTACCCCGAACACTCCTCGGTCGAGCGTTTCATCCCCGAAGGGGAGCGCCGCCTCGCCTCCCCGGCCATGAAGTCGCATCAGGGCGACCAAAAAAAGGGAGACGCCCGGATGCTGGAATATGTCGACCGGTCATACCTGCGCGACGGCGATTTCGCACGCACGCTGTACCTCAGCCAGTTGATGCAGGCCGAAGGGATGAAGACGGCGATGGAGGCGCACCGGCGCAACATGCCCTACTGCATGGGGTCGCTCATCTGGCAGCTCAACGACGTATGGCCCTGCGCCAGCTGGTCGGGAATCGACTATTACGGCCGGTGGAAAGCCATGCACTACTTTGTAAGGAAAGCGTGCGAACCGGTCGTCGTCTCCCCTTACATCCAAGGCGATACGCTCGACATTTTCGTTGTCTCCGACCTGCGGAAGCCGCTCCGGGGAGTAATGAAACTCACGCTGACGGATTTTTCAGGCAACGAGCTGAAAAGCAGCTCCCACCCCGTGACCGTCGGAGCCGCCGCATCGCAGCGTGCGCTCCGGTACGGCGTACGCGATTATCTCGACGGTGCAGACCCCGGCAACGCGGTGCTGGTCTGCGAATTCCGGTCCGACAAGACCGCGTACCGGGCTTTGCAGTATTTCGAGACGATGAAAAACGCCGCACTCCCGGCCGCGGCGGTCCGCATCCGCGCCGAGAAGCCCGACGCAGCGACCTGCCGGATCACGGTGAGCAGCGACAAACTGGCGAAGAATCTCACCTTGCATTACAAGGGTACGGCGGGAATCTTCTCCGACAACTATTTCGACCTGCTGCCGGGCGAAAGCCGGAGCGTCACGCTTACGGCGCCGGAAGATGCCGCAGAGATCCTGCGACATATCGAATGTATGGCACTCAATCCTGAAACCACAATCATAAAGCTATGATGCACCTGAAACGAATCACGCTGCCCGCAGGCTTCGCAGCCCTCGCCATTTCGCAGGCGGCAGCCAGACCGGCCGCTCCGGTCCCGGTCGCCCGCAACGGCGAAAAACCGCGCAACGTCATCTTCATCCTCAGCGACGACCACCGCTACGACTTCATGGGGTTCACGGGAGCCGTTCCGGGGCTGCAGACCCCGGCGCTCGACCGCATGGCCCGCGAAGGCGCCTGCCTGAAAAATGCGTTCGTGACCACATCGCTCTCCTCGCCGAGCCGGGCCTCCATCCTCACCGGTCTGTTTACGCACACCCATACCGTCGTGGACAATCAGGCGCCGAAGCCCGACGATCTGGTCTTTTTCCCGCAGTACCTCCAGCAGAACGGATACCGCACCGCCTTCTTCGGCAAATGGCACATGGGCAATCAGGACGACATGCCCCAGCCCGGATTCGACCATTGGGAGGGATTCCGCGGACAGGGGACCTACTACAACACGGTGCTCAATATCAACGGCGAGCGCGTAAAGTTCGATCCGGAACTTTACTCCACCGACATACTGACCGACCACGCCATCGACTTCGTACGCGACAACGAAGCGGGTCCGTTCTTCATCTACCTCTCCTACAAATCGGTACACTCCGGATTCCAGCCTTCGCCCTCCCGCAAAGGGATGTACAAGGACGAAAAAGCGGTCTATCCGCCGTCGTTCAACGTGCCGGAGTACGGAATTCCCCGACTGCCCAGCAAGGATGCGGACGGCAGGCCGCTCGCAGGACGGGGCTGGTACGGCGAGAGCCGGCTCCCCGACTGGGTAAAGAACCAGCGGGAAAGCTGGCACGGCGTCGATTACCAGTATCACGGCGCACTGCCGTACGAGGAGGACTTCCGCAATTACTGCGAGACGGTGACCAGCATGGACGACGCCATCGGGCGGCTGCTGGATTTTCTGCAGGCCGAAGGGCTGGGCGAATCGACTCTGGTGATCTATATGGGCGACAACGGCTTCACGTGGGGCGAACACGGACTGATCGACAAACGCAACTTCTACGAACCCTCCGTGCGCGTGCCGATGCTGGCCTACTGTCCCGAACTCATTCCGGCGGGCCGCACGGTGGAGGAGATGGTGCAGAACATCGACGTCGCCCCCACGATCATGGCCGCCTGCGGACTCGCCAAAGCGCCGCAGATGTGCGGCGAGTCGTTCCTGCCGCTGCTCAAGGGCAGCACGGCAGCCGACTGGCGCAAGCGCATCTATTACGAATACTATTGGGAATATGCGTTTCCCCAGACTCCGACCGTTTTCGGAGTGCGCACCGACCGCTACAAATACATCCGTTACCACGGCATCTGGGACACCAACGAGTTCTTCGACCTGCAGGAAGACCCCTACGAGACGGTGAACCTGATCGACCGTCCGGAGCTGCAGGATACGATCCGCTCGCTGGCCAACGACCTCTACGACTGGCTCGAAACGACCGGCGGCATGCAGATTCCGCTCAAACGGAGCGTTTATTACCGGCACGGCGACCATCGCAATGCGAAAACTTATTAAATTTGTATTCTAAAACCTCACCGATGAACCGACTTCTGGCAATTCTCCTCTGCGGAACGACCCTCTGCACCGCCGCAGCCGCTTCCGAACGGAACGCTCCGGCCGACCAATTCGTCAACGCCCTGCGAAGGCTTCCCGCACGAGCCACCTCCTACTCTTACAGCTCCGAACAGGACGCCCTTGTGGGCGACCGCACGCTGTCGCGCATCCAATCGCTCGACGGCGTGTGGAAATTCCGTTTCGCCGAAGACGTCTCCCGAAGCCCCGCGGATTTCTGGCGCCCCGAAGCCGACCTGACCGGCTGGGACGAAATACCCGTCCCTTCGTGCTGGGAGATGCAGGGCTACGGCTACCCGATCTATACCAACGTCGTCTATCCCTTCGAATTCAAGCCGCCCTACATCACGCGCGACAATCCCACGGGCTGTTACGTCCGCACCTTTTCGGTGCCGGAAGCGTGGAGCGGCAACCGTGTGACCCTGCACTTCGGGGGAGTCTATTCCGGATTCTACGTCTGGGTAAACGGCGCCTTGGCCGGATATGCGGAAGACAGCTGCCTGCCCAGCGAATTCGACATCACCGGACTTTTACAGCCGGGAGAGAACAGACTGGCCGTCCAAGTATTCAAATGGACCGACGGAAGCTATCTCGAAGACGCCGACCACTGGCGCATGGCGGGCATTCACCGGGAGGTCTTCCTCTCGGCCAAGCCCGATGCCGCGATCGGCGATTTCGGCGTCAGGACGATCTTCGACGCCGACATGCGCGACGCGCTGCTGCAAATCCGTCCGGCAATAGATTTGCGCGAAGGGGCCTCCGCCGCAGGCTGGCAACTCGGCGCACGGCTTTACGCACCCGACGGAACCCCTTCCGGGCGTGAACTGACGCTGCCCGTCGAAGAGATTCTTGCGGAAGCCTATCCCCAGCGCGACAACGTCTATTTCGCCCTGCTGGAAGAGCGTATCACCGCACCCGAAAAGTGGAGCGCCGAGAATCCCGCACTCTACACGCTGGTGCTGACTCTCCGCGACGCCGCCGGAAAACTCGCCGAAGCCCGCAGCTGCAAGGTCGGATTCCGCGACGTCCGCCTGCGCGGCCGCGAAATGCTCGTCAACGGCGTGCCGGTAAAGCTCTGCGGCGTGAACCGGCACGACCACGACCAATATGGCGGCAAAACCGTTTCGCGCGAATCGATGGAGGAGGACGTCCGCCTTATGAAACGGCTCAACATCAACTCCGTACGCACGTCGCACTACCCCAACGACCCCTATTTCTACGAACTCTGCGACCGTTACGGCCTTTATGTCGTCGATGAAGCCAACATCGAAACGCACGGCAAAGGCGGACTGCTCTCGAACGATCCGCAATGGATTACGCCTTTTCTCGAACGCGTAAGCCGGATGGTCATCCGCGACCGCAACCACCCGTCGGTCATCATGTGGTCGCTGGGCAACGAATCCGGCTGCGGCCCGGCGCACGCGGCTGCGGCAGGCTGGGCCAAAGATTACGACCCGACCCGCCTGATCCATTACGAAGGAGCGCAGGGACAGCCGATGCACCCGCTTTACGTTCCGCTGAAACGGACTTCGGCCGCAGCCTTTACCAGCGTAATGGCGGCGGACAACCAGCCCGCCGCCGGGCAGGTCAAGAAGCCGCGAAACGGCGGCAACCCCACTGACCCGGCCTATGTCGATGTCCTCAGCCGCATGTATCCGACCGCCGCGCAGCTCGAACAGATGGCCCTCAACCCGATGCTCGACCGCCCCGTGATGATGTGCGAATACGCCCATTCGATGGGCAACTCCACCGGCGGACTGAACGACTACTGGAAACTCATCCGGACACACGCCGGACTGCTGGGCGGACACATCTGGGACTGGGTAGAACAGGGACTGGTGAAAAAAGACGCGCAGGGACGCACCTACTGGGCCTACGGCGGCGATTTCGAACCGGCCGGAGAACATAACGACGCCGCTTTCTGCTGCAACGGCATCGTCAATCCCGACCGTACGCTGAAACCCGCCGCACTGGAGTGCAAATACGTCTTCCAGCCCGTCGAGTTCACGGCTTCGGACCTCGCTGCCGGAAAGATCGCAGTCCGCAACCGCAATTTCTTCGCCGGGACCGAACGCTATGACTTCACATGGGAAATCTCGACCGACAAGGGCGTGCTCCAGCACGGCAGTTTCGAGGTGCCGCCGACCGCCGCCGGCTGCCGCGCCGAAGCCGCGATCGCATTCCGGCCCTTCAAACCGGAACCCGGCGCCGAATACCTGCTCCGGGTGCAGGCCCGCGAAAAGCGCCGTACGCCGTACGCCGAAGCCGGATACGCAGCCGCCGAGGAGCAGTTTGCACTGCCCGTTTACAAAGAGCCGGTCCGGAGTGCGCCCAAAGGCAGGGCAAGCGTCGCGCAGGATGACGAGTTCATCGTGCTGAGCGCCGCCGGCTCCCGCACCGAGATCGACCGCCGCAGCGGGTACGTCGTCTCGCACTCGGTGCGCGGACGCAAACTGATAAGCGCCCCGCTGCGCCCCAATTTCTGGCGCGCCTCCACCGACAACGACTGGCGCGGCTGGCGCGTCGGGAAAATCGCAGGATGCTGGAAAGAAGCCCCCGAAAGATTGCAGACCGTCTCCGTACGAATCGACGAATCGGCGGGTTCGGTCACCGTCGAGAAGGCGATACCCGACAGCGTCCGGCTGACGCTGACCTATACCCTCGACGGCGCAGGGGCCTTGGCCGTGGATTACAAGCTCGACATCTCCGACCGGATGCCGGAGCCGCTGCGCGTCGGACTGCAAACCTGCGTCCCCAACACGCTGGAGCGAATCGCCTATTTCGGAAAAGGTCCGCAGGAAAACTATTCGGACCGCTGCGAAGGCGCCTTTCTGGGACTTTACCGCAGCACGCCCGAAAAATTCATGCACAGTTACATCACCCCTCAGGAAAACGGCAACCGCTGCGACGTCCGCTGGCTCTCGCTGACAGCTTCCGACGGCCGGGGCGTTCAGTTCGTCGGGGCCGAACCGCTGAGCGTATCGGTATGGAATTGCACGCAGGAGAGTCTGGACAAGGCGCGCCACAGCAACGAAGTCGAACCTTTGGCCGATGCTCTGACCGTCAATATCGACCGTACGCAGACCGGTGTCGGCGGCACGGACACTTGGAGTCTCAAGGCCCGGCCTTCGGATCAGTACCGGCTGCTGGAGAAACACTACGCCTGCCGGTTCACGATCATCCCCTGCAACGGCGAAGCCGAAACGATACGCAACGGCCGCAACCTGTTCAGGAACCAATAAGTCCCTGCAATTTCCGCCGTCCAGACACGAGCGGCAGAAAGTCACGGAACATTCATTACGCCCGGCCGAAATTCGGCCGGGCGTAATGTCAATACCACCGGAGAACCGGCAAAAGTATCGGGTGTAAAAAAGATCAAAAATCGGCCGATTCGTACAATGTACGGATTTTTTGCTACCTTTGTTAAGTCACCTAACTCCGAAAGTCCCGTCCATCGATGAATCCCGTCCGCCCGCGGAACGGCGGCTGCGGTCTCCGGCTGCAAATTCCTGCCGCGCCCCTCATGCAATTCCCGCGTCCCTGCAACCGACAATGCAGGGCCGTCACTTATTTATCCTAACCTCAAAATCATGATGAAAAAATTCGCCCTTTGGAGCCTCGCGCTCCTGCTGACGTTCGCCGCCGCATGCAGCGACTACGACGACACCGAGCTGTGGAACAGCGTGAACGACATCAAAAAACGCGTCGAAGCGCTCGAAACCGCCGTCGCCAAACTCAACTCCGACGTTTCGACCATGCAGACGCTGATCGAAAAACTCAACGAAAAGGTCTACGTCTCGAAGGTCGAGACCAACGCCGACGGCTCCTACACGATCTACTTCACCGATCCCGAAAACACCAAAATCACGATTACGAACGGAAAAGACGGCGCCGCGGCGCCCGTAATCGGCGTTGCGAAGGATACGGACGAGATCTACTACTGGACCCTGACATCGGGAGGGGGAGAGCCTGAATGGCTGCTGGCCGACGGCAAAAAGATCCCCGTCACGGGCGCCGCCGTCGTGCCCCTGCTGAAGATCGACGACAAGGGATTCTGGATCATCAGCTGCGACAAGGGCGCGACGTGGGACTACATCACCGACGACAAGGACCAGCCGGTTTCGGCGCTGGGTCAGGGCGGCGTGAGCGACTCGTTCTTCAAGGAGGTGACGCAGGACGGCGCATACGCCTATTTCACGCTCATGGACGGCACGACGATCACCGTAGCCATGCGTTCGGATTTCTACCTGCTCGTCAAAATGGCCCCGGCGCTTGGCACCTACGCCTACGGCGAGACCAAAACCTATGAGACCGAAAGCGTGGGCGTGAACGACGTCGTGCTGACCAAGCCCACCGGCTGGGTCGTTTCGTACGCCGACGAGGTGCTTACGATCAAAGCCCCCGCCGAAGAGGCCGTCTGCGAAACGGAAGGCGAAATCGCCGTCATCTACTTCGGCGACAACGACCGCAGCTCGCTGGTAAAGATGAAGGTCAAGATCGACAAGGATTACACGGGCGTAACCGAAGGCGACAACTTCACGCTCGAAATCACCGAAGTCGGGGACACCCGCGTCAGGGCCGCCATCACGCCGAAAGATCCCGAAATGTCCTATTACGTCTATCCCTACGATCCGGCCAAGAGCGACGAGGCATGTATCACCCAGCTCCAGAAGCGTTTCAAAGCCGACATCGCCGACGGACCGGAATATGTGGATTACTTCTTCAAAGGCACCAAAACCGACTACAGATACAGCGGCCTGACGCCCGGCGAGAGCTACGACCTCTCGGTGGTCGGCGTAAAATACGACCTGACGGCCAAGACGCTCGACATCGTCACGCCGCTCATGCGGGTTCCCTTCAGCACCAAAGCCCCCGAAATCATCAACACGGCCTATCTGATGACCCTCTCCGACATTTCGTGGTACGGGGCGAAGTGCGCCGTCCATCCTTCGGACGACCTGCCCTACTTCTGCACGTTCGTCAAGAAATCGACTTTCGACACGGCCTATGACGACGCCGATTTCGCACAAACCTACATCGACGACCGCTACCTCTGGCCCTATTACGGCGAGCTGAGCGACGGCATCCTGCTCTGGAGCGACTTCACCGCAACGGGCGACCTCGCATTCTCCTCGCCGGGATTCGTGCGGCGCGATCCGCTCTATATCTCGGAGGATATCTACCCGCTGGAATCCGACACCGATTATTACGCCGTGGCGTTCGGCTGCAACGAGAACGGCGAATTCTCGAACAGCCGCGTCTCGCGCAAGCTTTTCCATACCAAAGCCTTCACGCCGACCGAAGCGTGCACCTTCACCATCGACGTAACCGTCGACCAACAGGACCTCGCCATCAAGGTGATCCCGTCGGACAAAAACACGAGCTACATCACGTTCATCGACGAGCGCGACACCTACCGCGACAATTTCGCCACGCCGCGGCAATATCCGCCCTACGACCTCTACTGGCGTATGCAGGGACTGGAAGCGGGACAGACGATCGGGGACGACGACTGCTTCTACACGGGCGACGCGGCTTATAACGTCGTAAGCCTGAAAGCCGCATCGGCCTACATCGTCTTCGCCTACGGATGCTCCGCCGACGGCAGAATCACGACCGAGCCGGAGATCGTCGAGGTCCACACCAAAGGAACGGTGGACCAGCCCGACCTGAACTCGGCCGCCAAGCGCCGCCGCACGGTCAGCGCACGGCCCGCATACCGTGTGATCCGCTGACGGGGATTGCAGACATAAAGAAGCCGGGGAACGATTGTCCCCGGCTTCTTTCGTTCAGCCTCCTCTATTTCATAATCCGGCAATCGAACAGCGGCCCGGCCACGGCGTCGTCGCGGATGGCGCGCAGCGTCACGGTCACCTGCTCTTTGCCTGCCGTCAGCTCCGCCGGAATCCGGTAGCTGCGCTCGACGTACTGCGGCCCCCAGTTATGGATGTTCTCGAAACCGACCTTCCGGCCGTCGATCTCGATGTCGAACGAATGGTTGTAGAAGCGGTTGCCCCAATAGGTACAGTAGAGCGTGTTGGGCACGTCGGGGGCCACGGCCATGTCGAACGAGAACCAGCCGCCGAGCGTCTCGCGGTATTTACGGCCTTCGAATTCATGGGGCGCGGTCTTCTCGCCCCGGAGATTGTGGTCGCGTTCGGGCTGCATCTCGCCGGGTGTAAACTGCGACACGGTGCGTTCGCGCAGCCACTCCTCGCGGTGCTCCCGCAGGCGCATGTCGGCGAGTTGTTCTTCCCATGTCGCCTCCGGAAAATGCTGGAAATAAACCATCATGCGGCGCCCGCCCACTTCGTAATAGGGAATCAGCTCCTTCTGCACGGGCTGCGCGGTCAGCGTTTCGAAACGCAGCCGCTTCTTGTCGGTGCATTTCACCAACGCCGATACATCGGTCACGTCGTCGGCAACGATAACGGGAATCTCCTCCTTGTCTTCGAGCACGGAGCTGAGCACGACGGGACCGTAGAAATAAGCCCGCAGCGTGGAGTCGCCCGGAATCGGCTCCGAGTGAAGCGACTGGTGCAGCACGAAGCGCACCTCGTCCCCCGAACGCCACTTGCGGTTTACGGAGATATAGCTTCCCGGCTTGGCCTTCTGTTTCACCGGCCGGCCGTTTACCGTCAGTTCGTAACCCTCGGCCGCCCATTCGGGGTAACGCAGATTCAGCACGAACCGCTCCGCCCCGGACATTTCGACGCGCAGCCGCACCTCGTCCGAACAGGGAAAGTCGGTGAGCTGTTCGACCTTCACCCCGCGCGATTTCCAGTCGAGCGTCGAAGGGATATAAAGATTGACATACAGGTTTTCGCGCGCGTCGGTAAAGTAAATGAACTCGCCGTAACGGGCGTGATTCTCCATACCGGAGCCGACACAGCACCAGAACGAATCGAAGGGCAGGCAGAACCCCTTGCGGTGTCCCGACCCCATGGGCGACATATAGCATACCATTCCGTCGTCGGGATTCTGCGATGCGAGAATCTGGTTATACAGTGCCCGCTCGTAATAATCGGCCCGTCTGACCGTGGGATCGAGCTGATACAGGTGCTTGGTCAGCTTGAGCATGTTGTAGGTATTGCAGGTCTCGCAGGTGCCGTCCGAAAGCCGGTTGGCCAACATGCCCGGCGCGCCGAAATGCTCATATTCGCTGTTGCCGCCGATCGCATAGCTGTGGAATCCGACCACGCGGTGCCAGAAATAGTCGGCGATACGCCGGTAACGCTCATCCCCGGAACACTCGTACTCACGGACGGCACCGACGATCTTAGGTATCTGCGTGTTGGCATGCCTGCCGGGCAGCGAATCCACCCCGGCGGCCAGCGGACGCAGAATCTCGCGGTGGTCGAAACGTCGTGCAAGCTCCAAGTATTTCCGCTCCCCGGTCAGAATATAGATATCGGCCAGCGATTCGGTGATTCCGCCGTGTTCGCAGACGAGAATCCGGTCCATCTGTTCGTCCGAAAGCTTCGCCACCAGTCCGTCGAGCCAGTCGGCAAAGCGCACCAGCACGGTCAAAGCCTTGGCATTGGGCGTATAACGGCAGACATCGACCAGCCCGGCATACATTTTATGCAGGGTGTAGAACGGCACCCAGCCACCGTTGAGATCGAATCCCTGCGAGCGGATATCGCCCCGCTCCAGCTCGGCGAAGAGCGCGCGGCTGCGTTCGAACCCGGCCAGCAGTCCTGTGCCCTCCTTCTCCTGACACTCGGCAAGGCCGTCGATCGAGTAATTGATCTTATCGAGCAGCGCCCGATCGCCGGTTGCGGCGTACATCATCGCGGCCGCCGACAGAAAATGCCCGAACCCGTGGCCCGAACATCCGGCGCTCTCCCAGCCGCCGTAGCGGGGTGCCTTGGGTTCGAACCCCGCCTCGGAGCGGAATCCCGAAAGGTAACGGTCGGGGTCCATCGCATCGAGCCAGCGGCGGTCCATCTCCTGCGCATGCAGAAACGGACCGCCCGTAATGCGCACGTCGTTCAGCGGAACGGGATAACGCTGCGGCTGCACCGCCGCATGTCTCTCGCGGGTCCGGGGCACGGCCGCCGAAATCGAGACCGGACCGGTTCCCAGCACCACGGCCGCCAGCAGCATATTCAGGGGAAAAGATCGCCAATTCATATCAAGCAGTTTTTAGGATTAGAATTCGTCTCAAAGTTCCGCCTTTTTTGACAACCGATCTTCGGGAAAATTTGCAGATTATTGTGGTATTTTTATGCTTCCCGGCCCAAAATCCCCCGTCGCGGCGATACTGCCGGCGAACTGCCTTCCCGCGGCGACGCCACGCCGACTCAGGATGCCACGAGCCGACAACCGGGGCAGCCCGCCGAAGTCCGAACCCATCGGGAAGGCCCCACATAGGCCCGAAACAGCCCCCCCCGGAAAGCCCTGAGCGGCACCCAGCGCAAAGTCCCTCCGCACCCGCAAGAAGCCGCAGGCGGCGGTCAGCGGCAGCTGAAGGCGACGCTTTGCCGCGCCCCGTGTTCGTCGATAACAGTCAGCCGGTGCGCGCCGGGAGCGGGACGGACGGATATCTTGTGTTCGAGGGTCGTCGCGCCGATATAATTGTCATCGATATGCCAGTATAACACGGCGTTGCGGTCGCGGTGTATGGCCGTGAAGACCAGACTCTGCGCCTCGCCTTCGAGCGACTTGGGCGCCACCAGCACGCGCCCCGGCTGGGGATAGACGATGTCGATCGGATTGCCGCCCGCCCCGCTGCCCGAAAGTCCCGGATGCAAAGGCGGCAGCGGACGGTAATCGGGATGCTGCTTCCTGTAATACCACTCCTGCGCGGGCGGCAGGACAAACATCGGCATCCGGACGATCTGCGCCGGGTCGTAACAGTCCGCGGTCACCCGGTAGCGGAGGTCGCGGCTCAGATTCACGATCCGGTGGTAGGGACAAACTTCGCCGGCGGCAGCCGCGCGGGGAATCATCAGCGTATCGCGGTCGGGACATATGTGCGAAGCCAGACAGCCGCTCTGCCGGCAGACCACGGCCGCTTCCAGATCGCCGTGAGGCTCCGCGAACCACTCCCCGCCGGGCAGCAGCCCGAATACGTCGAAGAGCAGCGGCGCGGCATACCCCACCCCGGTCATCAGCGGACGGCCTTCGCCCGAACAGTTGCCCACCCAGACGCCGACGGCATAGTCGGGCGTCGCCCCGACGGCCCACGCATCGCGGTTGCCGTAGCTGGTGCCCGTCTTCCAGCCGATCTTCTTCGACGAGGAGAAATACTGCCACTCGCCCTCCTCCTCAGGACGGGCCACATTGCTTATCGAATTGAACATAAGCCATATCGCACCCCTCGACAGCGGAATGTCGTCCGCGCTGACCGCCTTTACGGCCTCCGGATCGCAGTGCGGGATGCGGACCGGCCCGCCGCCGAGCTTGGCGGCCAGCATCGCATAGACCGACGTCAGGTCCCAGAGCGTGATCTCGGCGCCGCCCAGAATCAGCGAAAGGCCGTAATGGTCGGCGCTCCTGTCAATCGTACCGAATCCCAGATTCCGCACCAGCGACAGAAAATTCTCGCGCCCGTATTTGTCGAGCATCTTCACCGAAGGAACGTTCAGCGAACGTTCGATCACCCGGTTGGCAGGCACCGCACCGCTGAAGTCGTGGTTGAAGTTCTGGGGCGTAAAGTCCTTGTAATAAGTCGGAACGTCCGGAAACAGCATCGTGGGCAGGGCCGTCCCGTTGTCCAGCATCGCGGCGTAAAGCAGAGGTTTGAGCACGCTTCCGCTGCTGCGGGGCGCCCGGACGACATCGACGCTGGTGCCCTCGCTCCGGTCCGCGGGATCGTAGACGTTTCCCACATAGGCCAGCACTTCGCCGCTCTTCACATCCATCACCACGACGGCGAGGTTGTTTATCTTATTGCCCCTGTTGCGCCGGTTGTGCCTCAGTGCCAGCTCGTTGACCCTGCGCTGCAGGTCATAGTCGAGCGTCGAGCGGAGCGATCCCCCGCGCATCCGCCCCAGCAGGTGCATCGCCTGCATCGGCATCGGTTCGGGAGCGTCGGGCAGCGGTTCCTGCCGGGCCAGAGCGCACGTCAGGGAGTCGATATGCCCGCCGCGCCATATCCGTTCCAGCAGGTCGTCCCGCTTGCGCCGCAGCCGCTCCCGGTTGCGCCTGATATGGATGAGCGCGGGCGAATTCGGCAGTACGGCGAGCATGGCGCTCTCGCCCCACGAGAGGCTGCCGGCGCTGCGGCCGAAATAGTACCATGCGGCGCTCTCCAGCCCGATCACATTGCCGCCGAAGGGGGCGTGGGAGGCGTACAGGGCGAGTATCTCCTCCTTGCCGCATCTGAATTCCAGCCGGGTCGCCAGCACCGCCTCGACGATCTTTTCCCGGAAGGTCCTCGCTTTCCGGCCGCGGCTCAGGCGGATCGTCTGCATCGTAAGCGTGCTGGCGCCGCTGGTCAGGCTGTGCGAGGGCAACCGGTCCATTTTTAATCATTGTACGGCTTTACGGTTGAAACCTTATACGATACATTTACCCCGAAATGGCGGTAGAAACGTTTGTCCTCGTAAGTAGTAATAGCGACACGGAATTTGTAAGGCACACTGTCCGTGGGGAAAAAGCGCCACTGTCCGTCGGAAGCGACCTTGGCCGACATCAGACGGCCGTCGCGGCTCCAGACGGTCGCGGAGAAAGGCTCGTCGAAAAGCGTCCGGGGCAGGCAGAAACAATACCCCGCCGCAGCCGCGGCAAGGAGCGGCAGCAGCAGGAAATATATTGTTTTCCGCTTGAGCTTTTCAGTCATATTTTATGTATCTTTGACAAAGTTACCAAAAAAACCACTATGAAAGCAATCCGCTACGTATTGTTTGCAACGGCTCTCCTGCTCTTCGCCTCATGCGGCAGGCAGCCGTCCGATATCATCGAATCGTCGCCGAACGGAGTGACGGGCGTCAAAATGCCGATTCTCGTGACGTTCAAGGAGAACGTCGAGCCGAAGGAGGACAGAATCCGGGAGGCCGTATCGATCTCGCCCTCCGTCGATTTCGACGTCTACCTTTCGGGAATGCGGATGCTGCGGATCATCCCCCGGTCGCCCCTGAAATACGACACCCGCTACAAGGTGACCATCGATGCCGCGAAACTCACCGGACGGCAGCTCAAAGGCGTCGCGGAATTCGAATTCGCCACGCCGAAACTGCGGTTCGCCTACAGCGACTACTGGCTGCAGCAAAGCGACGACATGACCTCCTACGTACTGGTCGGCGAAGTGGTCTCGTCCGATTACGCGGAGAGCGGCTACGTGGAGAAGAACCTCAAGATAAGCGGACTGAAGAATCCGGACGTCGCGTGGGTGCACTCCGCGAACGGCACCACGCACCAGTATACCGTCGGCAACATCGCCCCCGGCGAGGGAGCGGGTTACACGCTGACGCTCGATTTCGGCTACGGCGACAGCAAGACCCTGACCGTCGAAGTGCCCAAGAAGGACGAGTATGTGGTGCTGGACCACAGCGTCGCGGCGGAACCGCTCGCGGTGGTGGTGACCTTCTCCGAACCGCTCAAACAGAGCCAGAACCTGAAGGACCTGATCCGCTTCGACACGAAATTCCGCACCTCGGTCGACAAGAACCGGCTCTACATCTATCCCGAATCGCACGTCACGGGAAATTTCGACATCGAAATAAGCCGGAACGTGCTCAGCAAGAGCGGGCAGCGGCTCAGGGAGAGCTATACGTTCACGGCCAACCTGCCGTCGCGGGTGCCGGCGATCCGCTTCGCGGGCAAAGGCTCCGTCCTGCCCTCGTCGAACGACATGTCCCTGCTGTTCGAATCGGTGAACTACCGCAAGGCGCGGGTCCGCGTGCGGAAAATATTCGCCAACAACCTGCTGCAGTTCTTCCAGCAGAACTACTACGGCGGCGACTACTATTCGGATATGGACTACGTGTCGCGCATCGTCCGCGATACGACCGTCGATCTCTCGGCCAAGGCATCGACCAAGCTCGACCTCTCCAACACCTATTCGCTGGATCTCAGCCGCCTGATAACCGACGGCCGGAAGTCGATGTACCTGCTGGAGATCAAGGGCGTCGAACCGCTGGTTCCCACCGACGAGTATGATTACGACTACTATTTCGGAGATTACCGGACTTACCGGGAGCGGTCGAAACTGGTTCTGCAGTCCGACATCGGCATCATCTGCAAAAGCAGCGGCGAAGAGGAGTACGTCGTCTACACCACCGACCTGCTGTCAGCCCGGCCCAAAGGAGGCTGCAAGGTACGGGCTTACGACAAGCAGAACCAGACCTTGGCGGAAGCGTCCACCGATTCCGAAGGCCGCGCCGTGCTGAAATGCAGGGAGGAACCCTCCATCGTAGCGGCCGAAGCCGACGGACAGCTCGCCTTCGTCAAGGTGGAGCGGGGCGCGGCGCTGTCACTGAGCAATTTCGACGTCGGGGGCACCACCAACCCCAAAGGCACGAAGGGTTTTCTGTTCGGCGAGCGCGGCGTATGGCGGCCCGGAGACGACATTTTCCTCACCTTCATCGTCACGTCCGACAATCCGCTGCCGGAAAACCATCCGGCGTCCGTGGAGTTCTTCAACCCCAACGGGCAGCTGGTGCAGACGCTGGTCAGCAACGGCTCCTCGGACGGCATCTACACGTTCAAACTCGGAACGACGCCAGCGGCGCCTACCGGACAGTGGCTGGCGCGCGTAAGTCTGGGCGGCGCGGTATTCGAAAAAGCGATCCGCGTGGACGCCATCAAGCCCAACCGGATGAAAATCGACATGCGGCTCGGTGACGGCAGGCGGATCGACGCCCGAAAGTTCACGGGCAGCCTGACGGCCAAATGGCTGCACGGCGCTCCGGCGGACGGCGCAAAAGTGACGCTTCAGGCGCAGCTCAGGCAGATTCCGACGCGTTTCAAGTGTTATGAGAAGTACTCGTTCGACGACGCGACGAAATATTTCGAAACCGAGGAGCGGGAGATCGTCTCCGGCACCACGGACCAGCAGGGAACGCTGCAGCTGACGACCGACGGACTCGCTTCGCTGGAGGGGCTCAGCCCCGGCATGCTGAGCGGCAAATTCACGGTGAAGGTCTTCGAAAAGAGCGGCGATTTCAGCGTCGATCAGCAGATCATCCCCGTGTCGCCCTACGACGCCTATTTCGGAATCGGAGTGACGCCCCAGACGAGCGACTGGGGCGACGAATACCTCGACAGCAAAAAAGAACATCTGCTGCGCATCGTCATGCTCGATGCGCAGGGACGTGCCCTGCCCGGCAGGGAGGAGGTGCTCGTCTCGGTCTACAAGATCACCTCCTACTGGTGGTGGGACGCCTCAACGCCCAATTCCCAGGCGCACTACGCCAAAA
>OGYJ01001274.1_pt1 | contig 20590 bp, 14 predicted proteins | sample 1576531 | NCBI WGS metagenome assembly OGYJ01 (sample SAMEA3541574, study PRJEB24748) | human gut metagenome | biome: human gut; feature: human-associated habitat; material: faeces | place: China | collected 2012 | reverse complement strand
CCCCCTCAGTCATCGCTGCGCGATGACTGAGGGGGTTCTCTCCTTCAAACCAAAAGGGCTGCCCCGGAGAACGGAGCAGCCCTTCTGGTTTATGATGAAAAGAAGAAAATGAAGGAGATGTCTTATTATTTGGCGGCTTTTTCGCCCTCCGGGAAGATGATCTTATTCACAAAGAAGAAGATGACCATGGAGATGCCGCCGTTGAGGACGGTGGTGCCGATGTTGTAAATGAAGTCCGGTACCAGCAGACCGGCCACCGCCACCCAGATGCAGTTGATGGAGTTGACGATGCAGGTAATGACGCAGAAGGCCAGCACATACCAGCCGATCTGTTTTGCCAGATCGCCCTTGCTGCGGAACACAAAGTTGCGCTGGATGGGGAAGTTGATGCACTCGCCGATGACCATGGCGATCATGTAGGCGCAGAAGTAGGGCAGACCGCCGTGGGCGGCATCGTAGCCGAGGATGTTCCACTTGAAGGTCTCGCCGAACAGGGTGATGTCGATGCCCGGCCAGCCGAAATCCACCACCGGCAGGCTTGCAAAGGCCTTGGGCAGAAATTGCAGCAGCAGGTACTTGAACACCGTGATGAGGTTGGACACGATGACGAACAGGCCGCCCTCGCGCACCCACTTGGCAGCGGCGGGGTGCTTTGCCGCGAAGTTATTCCAGAAATTCATAGCCTGCTTCCTTTCAGCTGTTTTTCAAGCGCTCTTCCATGCGGCTGTTCAGCACGAGGTTCTTCACGGCCTCAAAAATCACCCGCACAAGGCCGATGATCCAGAAGCCCTGCAGCTCCATCACGATGCCGTCCACCATGCCCATGCTGATAGCGCCGTTGGTCATTTTGGCCAGCGCCCGCAGAGGCATATTGTACTGGAACAGGATGTTCAGGTCAGGCTTGCCCTTTTTGATGCTGCGGCGCAGCAGGGCGCCCAGTACCGCCGCCGCCAGCCAGCCGATGGGGCTGCGTCCGTGTCCCATCTCGCCCAGCGTCATGTTGCGGTCGATGTGCACCTTGTTCTCCGGGATGGCATGCCCCAGCAGCGCCTCAAACTCCGCGTCCGGCACGTTCTGCACCTGTGCGGTGCGGTAATGCTCCAGATTTTTGCCCGCGTAGGGGTCGGGTGCGCCGGTGCCCGCCACCGTGACGGCGGCAGTCAAGCGGATATCGACGCTGGAAGCGCCCACCAGCAGCTGATAGCTGCCGCCCTCCACCTCCCAGCGGTCGGTCTTGACGTTCCAGTAGCGGAACGCCTTATCGTCCAGCGGGATGGTGACGGTCTTGCTCTCTCCGGCTTCCAGCTGCACCTTGGCAAAGCCCTTCAGCTCCTTGGCAGGGCGGAAAACTTTTGCATCCGGCTTTGCCACATACAGCTGCACCACCTCGGCACCTGCACAGCTGCCGGTGTTGGTGACAGTCAGGGTCACGCCGGTTTCGTCTGCTTTCAGGTCACTGTACGCAAAGCTGGTGTAGCTCAGGCCGTAGCCGAAGGGGAAGGCGGTGGGCACACCGGCGGTGTCGTAGTAGCGGTAGCCCACATACAGACCCTCGCGGTACTCCACAGTGGGGCCGTCGCCGCCGAAATGCTCCTTTGCGGGGGTGTCGGCGTAGCTGCGCGCCCAAGTCTCAGCCAGCTTACCGCAGGGGTTCTGCGCGCCGGTGAGCACCTCGACCAGTGCGCCCGCACCGGCCTGACCGCCCAAGCAGCCGTAGACCAGCGCCTTGCAGTCCTTGACCCAATCGCTTTCCAGCGAGGAGCCTGCACTCAGCAGCACCACCACGTTGGGGTTCGCTGCCGCCACAGCGGTCAGCAGTTCCAGCTGGTTTTCGGCCAACTTCATGTCGGCGCGGTCGATGCCCTCGCTCTCCTTGATCTCGTCCAGACCCATGCACAGCAGCACCACATCGGCGTTCTTTGCCAGCAGCACCGCCTCGGCCTTCAGTGCCTCGTCGGGCTTGCCCTGCCGGTCAAAGCCCTTGGCGTAGCCGACGCTGTTCAGGCCGCTCTCGGCAAGGCAATCCAAGAAGGAATCCACCTTGATGGAGTTGACGGCGCTGGAGCCTGCACCCTGATAGCGGGGCGTCTGGGCAAAGTCGCCGATGACCGCCACCTTTTCCCCCTTTGCAAGGGGCAGCAGGCTGTTTTCGTTCTTCAGCAGCACGATGCTCTGGGCAGCGGCCCGGCGTGCCAGTGCGTGGTGGGCGTCGGCATCGAACTTGCCGGGTGCGGCGTCCACCGCCGCCTTGGTGGTGAACACCAGTTCCAGCAGCTCCTCCAGCCGGGCGTCCACGTCCGCTTCGGTGATCTTGCCGGTCTGCACCGCCTTCATCAGCTCCCGGATGGCGTCCCCGCCGGGGGCGGGCATTTCCAGCGTAGAGCCGTTCTTTACGCCGAGGGCGTGGTCGTTGCTGCCGCCCCAGTCGGTGACCACTGCGCCGTCAAAGCCCCAGTCCCTGCGCAGGATATCCATGAGCAGGTGGGCGTTCTCGTTGGCGTAGGTGCCGTTGACAAGGTTATAGGCGGACATGATGGTCTTGGGCTGCGCCTCCTTGACCACCATCTCGAAGCCGGTCAGGTAAATTTCCCGCAGGGTGCGCTCGTCCACGATGGAATCCGAGGCCATGCGGCGCAGCTCCTGACTGTTCACAGCAAAGTGCTTGGGGCAGGCGGCGATGCCGTTTTTCTGGATGCCGCGGACGTAGGCCGCCGCCATCTTACCGGCAAGGTAGGGGTCCTCCGAGAAATACTCGAAGTTGCGGCCGCACAGGGGGCTGCGCTTGATGTTCAGGCCGGGGCCCAGCAGCACCGACACGCCCTGTGCTGCTGCTTCTTCGCCCATGGCTGCGCCCATAGCCTCGCCCAGTGCCGGATCCCAGCTGTTGGCAACGGTGGCCGAGGTGGGGAAGCAGGTGGCGGGCACACTGGGGTTCAGGCCTAGATGGTCAGCCGCACCGGCCTGCTTACGCACGCCGTTGGGGCCGTCCGACAGGGTAATGGCCGGGATGCCCTTGCCCGGCAGCGCCCGGGTGGTGAACACCGTGCCGCCGCTCAGCAGGGCGCATTTTTGTTCCAGGCTCAGTTTTGCAATAATATCCTGATGTTTCACGGGGAAATCTCCTTTCAGTAGAAACGGTATTGCCTTTGGAAACAGGACCACGCATAAGGAGAAGAAGCGTGATTCTGTTTCCAAAAGGGAACACGGCTGCGGGCCGTAACTGCCGTGCAGCCGTGTTCCGGGATTAGAAGGAAGACAGTTTTGATTACGGGTCAGTACTTATGCCTTACTCGCATCCGCACCTGCATTGGTATTAGCCAGCGTTTTATTATACTTGCGGCGGCGAAGAATCACCACAACACCTGCCAGAACCAACACATAGACAATCACACTGCCTACCAGTGCAGGCGTGCGCCACATAGGCACAGGCGCATCTACATCTACACCGTAGCTATTCGCCAGCGTATACAGATACTGATGTGCAGCTTCGCGCATCTTCAGCTGACCGGTAGCAGTCTGGCTCAGGTTATCGAAGGTCTTAGTGCCCCAGCCAAACAGCAGATTGGTACCACCTGCCAAGACAGCTTTTTCAATATCCATAAAGCCATGCTCCTCGTTGTTATCCGTAATCACAGTGCCAATAAAGCCCCATTCATTACGCAGAACATTGGTCAGCAGTGCAGTACTTGCACCGGCCCAAGTAGTACCAATATTATTGTAGGAAGACATCACAGCCGTGCTGCCGCCTTCCTTCACAGCCTTTTCAAACGGCACGAAGTAAATTTCACGCATCGCCTGCTCATCGGCCCAGGTGCACAGGCCATAATGACGCCAGGTCTCACGCTCATTCAGTGCAAAATGCTTAATGTAGCAGTACATACCATTTTTCTCTGCCGCACCAACCGTAGCAGCGGACATGGAACCAGAAAGGAAGCCATCCTCAGAATAGTACTCAAAGTTACGGCCAGCAAATGCATTGCGGTGGGTATTAGCACCAGGTGCATACCAGCCGGAAATATTCCACGCCTTTCCTTCCTGCGAGATTGCATCGCCAAATTCAGAAGCCAGGTCTACATTCCAAGTAGCCGCCAGCAGAACTTCTGCCGGATAAGTAACCGTCTTATATGTGCAGGTACCCATAAAGGCATCGAACACATAACTCAGAGCGGCAGGTCCGTCCATTTCATAAGTCTGTCCCTTACCGATATTATCAACTGCTGCGCTTCCCCAGCCATCTGCGCCCAGCAGTTTGTACATATCATCAAGGGTCAGCTGATCCAGCAGCTTATCCCACTGTGCATCATCATAGGCAAGGCCTTCCATGTCTTTCAGAGTAAGGCCATTCTTTGCACCAAAGGTCGGCGCAGTGTCATCTGCATCCACATAGCTATCATCCACTACCAGCGCATTGTTGAAGGCTTCCAGCTGTTCAGCAGTTGCTTCCTTGCTGGTACCGGGAACGATCTGCCAAGTGTCACGGTTGAGGTAAGCCACATCACCAGCTGCATCATCAAACTGATTTGTTGCTACCACTTCGTCCGAAGAGCGCTTGCCGACATACTTGCAGTTTTCCACACCACTGCCAAACGCACTGTCCTGGAACACTTCATTCTCAGCAACCTTGCAGGTCATGGTCAGATTATCTTTCACCGTATGAGAATCCGTACGCAGAGAAATCTGATACTCGCCAGCTTCCAGCACGTAGGAACCGGTAGAAGTGTAGTACTTCTGTGCATCATAAGAAGCCATCTGCTCTACCGGCATAGAAATCGTAACCGTTTCCGTTTCGCCCGGCTGCAATTCCTTCGTTTTTGCAAAGCCGCCCAGTACTTCGCCAGCCTTCTGCAAGCCGCTGCCGCCTTCAGCTGCACTGTAATAGGGCGCACTGTAATACAGTTCCACAACATCTTTGCCAGCCACATTGCCAGTATTGGTAACTTTGACATTCCACTCCAGCGTATCCTGTGCGGTAACGGTAGTCGGAATCGTGTTTTCCAGTTCCCAGTCAAAGCTTGTGTAGCTCAAGCCATAGCCAAAGGGGAACTGCACTACATCATTGTAGGAAAGTCCCGTCAGATTTTCTCCTTCACGGGTAGTGTAATCGTAGCTTTCACGGGTTTCGTAATAACGATATCCCACATAAATGCCTTCCTGATACTCTACAAGGTAGGCAGGATGACTTTCGAAGTTTTTGAAGCAGTCCTTAGAGTTGGTATACTCAAAGGTATCAAAGTTGTAGTAAGAAGGGGTCGTTTCTACTGCATAAGGGTAGATATCCGGCAGACGGCCAGAGGGGTTGACTGCGCCCGTCAGAATGTTGACAATTCCAATCGTGCCCACATCACCGGGATCACCGATCCAGAGGGCTGCATCAACGCCTTCATCATTCAGGAAGCCCAGTTCCATAGCATTGCCTGAATTGATCAGAACAATAACATTATCAAATGTCGCTTCTGCCTGTTCCAGCAAAGACTGTTCCGCGCTGTTCAGTTCCAGATAATGCTTGCTCTGATCCGGTGCATACGAGGTATTTTCAGCCATCGAAGTGGGCAGGTCATTGCCTTCACCGCCCTTGCGGGAGAACACGACCACAGCAGTATCCGAAAAATCCTTCATTGCTTCAAATGAGCAGTCTCCAGTATACTGGTACTCCACACCCATGTCCTTAGCCAATTCCTCGGTTGCAGGCAGTTCCGGGATGGAAAAATCAACAGAGAATGTATTTCCGCCTTCGTTGTTTTTGGGGCTATAGAGATTGACCAGATTTTGATTCACTTCAAAACCTGCATCCGTAAAGGCTTTTACAAAATCTGTCCGGTTTGCAGTGTAGCTGCTGCCACCGGAACCCGTACCGCCATAAACCGGATTTGCGGAAGCATAGCCCAGAAGATTGATTTTTCGGTTTGTTCCTGCCAACGGCAGAGCGCCGTCATTTTTCAGAAGGACCGCGCCTTCCTCCTCGATTTTCTGAGCCACTGACAAACCATTTGCATAAGATGTTTTTTGCAATTCCGGGTCTCCATTCTGGCCAGGGAATGCCTTGTCCAGAGAACTGGGAAACACACCAAACATTGCTACATCTGCCACTATTCCAACTGCCAGTAAGAGTGCTGTAACAGCTGTCAGCAACTTTGTGGGCTTTTTGTTGTTCGGATCGCGCTTCATTGTGTTGTCTCCTCCATATTCTTTTATATTTTTTGGGCCGTACCCAACTGTGACCCATTATAACGGATATTTGCGCATCGTTATCATCTTTTGCACAATCTGTCGTTTTGGATACACAGTTTGCAAAAGTTACAATAAATTTTCAATTTTTATTGTGCTAATACACAAATATTGCAACATTGTATTTGTGCACCCTGCCAGACAACAAAAAAAACGGCAGGGGATACCTGCCGTAAAAGTTATTTGTTTTTGGGCAGCGGAAATAAGATCCGCAGGGTGCACCAGTTGTTTTCCCAGTGCATCGTCATGCTGCCGCCGTGCTGCCCGACGGTGGTGCGGACGCTTTTCAGGTCCGACCCCTGCTTCGGCAGACCGTCCGCATCCAGTGCGGGGGCGGCCTCTGTATAATGCTCGAACCGCAGCATGGCAAAACCGCCCTGACTGTACACCGCCACCTTGATGAGCCGCTTTTCGGGGTCCGGCTCGGCGCGGACGGCGGCAATGGCGTTGTCCAGCGCCACGCCCACGATGGTGCACAGCTCCCGGATCGTGAGAAAGCCCAGCATCCTGCCGTCCGCTACACTGGTGATGGTAATGTTCTCCTGCTGGCATTCCATGGTCTTGGCGGTGAGCAGGGTATCCAGCACCGGGTTGCCGGTCTTGTTCTCGGCCTCGTACTGGCGGATGTTCTGCTCCATGGCAGCAATGGCGGCGTTCTGCTTGGTCTGGTCCTGCTCCTCCCGGATGCGGGCAAGCTGGACTTTCAGTTCATGGTACCGCCGGTTGATGAGGTTGATGCCCTCCTTGCTGCGCTTGTACTGCTCGTACTGGCGGTGCAGCACCTCGTCCATGGCGGCAAGCTCGCTGTGCAAAGCGTTCTCCTGCAGCTGCTCGTGCTGCACAGATAAGATCAGCACGCCGGAAAAATCCACCAGTGTGCGGATGGAAAAAATGCTCATGTTGATCTCGCTGCCGGGCAGAAAGCCCAGATTGCTCACCGCAAAGGCAGTCAGCGCCAACATGACCGCCGTCAGGGCGGCGCTGCCGCCGATCTGTAAGTGCCCGGCGGGCTGGGGACGGCGGTGCTGCAGATAGCACATAATGCCGAACAGCGTCCCATACACCAGCGCCAGCAGCAGCAAAGACAGCGGCTCCCACGGGCCGCGGGCGGGCCAGAGGGCGCAGTGCAGCTGCCACTCCACGCTGGCGGCAAGCTCTGCCAGAATAAACGCCCGGGCGCAGTGATACCCGGCTTCCAGCAGGGTGATGCTCCACACACCCCATAAATATAAGTAGGAAAGCCCGATGGCCGTTACCATGCAGGGGATCCAGAGCCCGCCGGGCACATTGCCCGTCAGCTCCAGAAAGGCCGACAGCACCGCCGCCCACAGCAGGGTGATGCCCCCGGTGACCGCCTTGGAAAAGCGGGGCGCAAGCGCCGGGGTGAACAGCAGCACCGCCAGACACTCGGCAAGGGCGGTGTACAGCCGGGGGATATCCGGCAGCGCGGTCATGAGCCTTCACCTCCGATGTAGTCGGTCAGTGCGGCAAGAAAAGCCTTGCGCTTGGGGCGGCTGACCTGCAGCTCGCAGGGGCCCACCTGCACGGTGCTCTGCCGCAGCTCCCGCACCTGTGCCAGATTGACAAGGTAGCCGCTGTTGCAGCGGGCAAAGGGGCAGTCTGCCAGCTTTTCCTCAAAGGCCTTGAGGGCGCCGGGGGCGGAAAAATCGCCCTCGTCGGTGTAAAAGTGCACCCGGTGCCCCTCGCTTTCCAGATAATAGATGCTTGCGGTGTCCAGCCGGCGCAGCCCGCCCTCCACCGGCACGGTCAGGTAGTGCTTTGCCCGCTTTTCCAGCCGGGCAACCGCCTTGAGCAGCTGCTGCGAAAAGGCAAAGTAGGGCACCGGCTTCAGCACATAGTCCAGCGCTCCCACCGAGTAGCCCCGGATGGCGTACTGCGCCATATTTGTAATGAAGATCAGGATGACGTCTGCATCCATCTGCCGGATGCGCTCTGCCGTGGTCATGCCATCCAGATGCTTCATCTCCACATCCAGAAAAATAATATCGTAGACTGCGCGGTAATCCTCCAGAATATCCACGCCGTCCGCAAAGACCGTCACTTCAAACTCTGTCCCGTACTGCCGGGTATACCGCCGGACATACTCCTGCAATACCCCCTGCACCTCCGCGTCGTCCTCTACGATCGCCACCCGGATCATGACCACACCTCCCTTACCACACCTTTGTGGAACTGTTACGGCTCTATTATAGCGCAATCCCGCCGGGTTTGCCAAGGGGGCACTCCGCAACAAAGGGCAGCAGCAGACGCTCCAGCGTACCATAGATGAACGGAGCCAGAATGGGAGAAGTCTCGGAAGAGTTGGCGATCCAGATGCCGAAGTTATTGATGCCGGTCTGCACCACAGGCCAGAACAGCGACAGCACGATGGAAATGACCACCGAGTAGACAGCGTAAAAAACGCTGCATCCTCCGGGGGTATTTTTATGCCCAAAAGGCCCAAAAGAATGCCCGCCCACCTGTGGAAAACCACGGTGGGCGGGCATTTTGCGTTTTATTGTTTGTGCCGCTGTAAAAGCGTTCAGAGGGCGGCGGTCTGGGGTACCAGCCGGAAGAGCATTACGGGCAGCGCGCTGTTTGCAAAATCCAGCGTAAGGATGATCGTTCCGCGCTCTGTTTCAAAAGGCAACTCGGCCTGTGTGCCGTCCGGGGCAATGCGCACAAGCTTTTTGCCTTCCAGCAATCCGGCGGGCAGCGCGAGCCTTACCCGGCCGGTGGGCTGCGTCAGGCTGCCTGCGGTTTCAAAGGCCACGCTCAGGTATTCCCCATTCGTCCGTGCGGTCACATCCTCCGCAGAAAGACTGCCGCTGTTAGCCCACGCCGTTGCGGCTTCGATCATTTCCAGCTGCGCAGCGTTTTCTGCCTGCCCGCACACGGGGCAGAAGGTCAGCGTTTCGCCTTCCGCAGTGCGGAAAGTAAACTTCCGGCAATCCGTGCTGCCAGTGTGCGCACAGCCATCTCGCAGACAATCGGCGCTCTGAGAGCCGGTTCCGTTCGGGGACCATGCACCAAACTTGTGTCCCAGCTGATCGGTCGGGTCTGCGGTGTAGCTGTCTTTGCAGCGGGAGCAGGTAAAAACAGTATAGCCGTCTGTTTCACAGGTGGGGGCTACGGTAACAGCCTGATAATCATGGTTCAGCGCGGGCAGCTCTGTATAGGTGGTATGGTCACAGCGGGAGCAGGCTTCGTAGGCGTTCCAGCCGATTTCCGTGCAGGTGGGCGCTTTTGCTGCGTGCTGCACCAAATCATGGTTCAGTGCGGGCAGCTCTTTGCGGGTGGTATAGTCGCAGCGGGAGCAGGTTTCGTAAGCATCCCAGCCGATTTCCGTACAGGTGGGGGCTTTTGCTTGGTGGTGCACAAAATCATGCTGTGCAGGCAGTTCCACATAGGTGGTATAGTCGCAGCGGGAGCAGGTTTCGTAAGCGTTCCAGCCCTTTTCCATACAGGTGGGGGCTTGCGCTGCGTGCTGCTCCAAATCATGATTCAGTGCGGACAGCACCAGACTGGTGAAATAGTCGCAGCGGGAGCAGGCAACGTGCGCCCAGCCCTCTCCCGTACAGGTGGGGGCTGTTATCACGCGCTGCCTCAGATCATGTTTCAGCGCTGGCAGCACCGGAGTGTCGTAATAGTCGCAGCGGGAGCACTTAACGTAAGCCCAGCCGGTTTCCGTACAGGTGGGGGCTGTTATCACGGACTGCCTCAGATCATGGTTCAGTGCGGGCAGCTCTTTGCGGGTGGTATAGTCACAACGAGAGCAGGTATCGTAAGCATCCCAGCCGATTTCCGTACAGCTGGGGGCTTTTGCATCGTGATGCACCAAATCATGATTATTTGGGTCTTTTTCGCCGTATTCCGCGCCGCATTTTTCGCAGGTTTTGCCTGTGGTGCAGGTGGGCGTTTCGGTGCCGCCGGTATGTACCTTTAAATACGAAACATTGCCATCGTTGTGGCAGTTCTTGCATTCAGCTACATAAACCCTATGAGAGTTCGAATCATATATTCTGTATCCGAGGACCTCACGTGTCTCCACACTCTCACAGTTTTTGCAGCGCACCGTGGTTGTTTCTGCCGCCGCTTTTAACACGATCCCCGGTATCAGGCACACCATTGCCAGCACCGTCAAACACCGGATCAGCCATTTTTTCATGTTACTCCCTCCTTGTCATCAAACCTTGTTATCCTTTCAGATCAAACTGCACGGACAGCGATGCAAGCACGGCATCTACCACCTTCCGCGCCTCGGCAAGCATATCGATCTCCGCCACAAAAGCAATGACCTGCTCGCGCTCCTGCGCGGGGACCTGCAGCGCACTCAGGCTCATGCTCAGATAGCGCCGTATTTTGCGCTCCAGCGTAAAGTAGGGGTCGCACCGCCGTGCCATGTAGCCGCGCATCATGCCAGCCGTGCCCAGCTCCATCTCGTAGAAATCGCACTCGGCGCACCCGGGCAGATACGCGCTGAACGCCGCCTGCAGCTCGGCCGTGGTGCTGCGGTGGATGATCTCCGCCGTAGCGGGGAAGGTGTACGCCTCCACATAGATATCCCGCAGGTTCTCGCTCAGCTCGGTCATCGCCAGCTGCAAAGCCGTCTCCACCGCGTAGAGGTACACCGGCGAGGGGGCGTTTGCCGCCAGCGGCCTTACCGCGCCGAACTGCCTGCTGAACATCATGCCGATCAGCTCGGTCAGCACACCGTCCTTGGTGCGGAAAATATTCTGGAACGACCCGGCAGAAACATCTGCTTCCTTTAAAATTTCTGCCACCTTGGTGTTCGTGTAGCCTTTTTCCAGAAAAAGCCGGACACAGGCGGTCAGGATCCGCCGTTTTGCTTCCTTGCTGTCGTATCTGCGCGCCATTGGAAATCATCCTTTTCTATGATTAGTTTCTGACCCAATTATATATTGATTTTAGAATTGCGTCAAGTAAACTTTTAAGGGCGTATTTTGGGCAGTTTGACGAGGGAGAGCTTTCTGCGGGTGCGCATCCGGGCAAAACAAAGCGCAATGGACATTGCTGTTATCCACTGCCGCAGGCAGACAGTTCGCGGCAGCAAAAAAGAAGCCACCGATCGGGGTGACCTCTTTTCAGCGTATTTTCAGCGTAAATCCCGCAGCAGGCGAACCCACCATCTCCATGACGGCTCTTTTGGAGTTGCTCTTTGCGTAAGATAGCAAAATAAATCTTATTTCTGACAGAAAGAGCCGAACCCGTGCAACGAGTCCGGCCCTTTCTGTGCTTTGGTTGGATCTTGAGCAAAGTTATGGTAAATGAAGAAGTTGGCTTTGGGAGTTTACAGCAGGCTCAGTGCTTCCTCGTCTGCCACAAGGATGCAGTCCGGATGCAGCTGCAGGATGCTGCCGGGGCAGGCAGGAGTCACAGGGCCGGTCACGGCGTCCTTGACGGCCTGTGCCTTGGCTTTACCGTTGGCTACCACCAGCACCTTGCGTGCCTGCATGATGGTCTTGATGCCCATGGTGTATGCCTGTTTGGGGACAAGGGCCTCGTTGCCGTCAAAGAAGCGCTTGTTGGCTTCGATGGTAGTGGGAGCAAGGTCGATGCAGTGGGTCTCCAGCTCAAAGGCTTCGCCCGGCTCATTGAAGCCGATATGACCATTGGGGCCGATGCCCAGCAGCTGCAGGTCGATGCCGCCCAGCTTGTGGATGATACCGTTGTAACGGGCACACTCGGCGGCGGTGTCCAGATTGGTGCCGTCCGGCAGGTTGGTCTTGGCCGGGTCGATATTCACCTTGCTGAACAGGTTCTCATTCATGAAATACCAGTAACTCTGGGGGTGCTCCTTGGGCAGGCCGCGGTACTCGTCCAGATTGACAGTAGTGACCTCGGAGAAATCCAAATCGCCTTTGTTGTACCAGTCCACCAGTTGGGCATAAGTGCCCACCGGGGTGCCGCCGGTGGCAAGACCCAGTACACAGTCCGGCTTCATGATGACCTGTGCGGAGATGATGTTGGCCGCTTTGCGGGACATATCCTGATAATCTTTTGCGCGGATGATCTTCATAATAATACTCCTTTTATAGTACCGTTACGCCTGCGTTCCGGCAGGCCTGTAAAAATTCTACGGGCAGCTTTCCGTCCGAGATCACAATATCAATATCGGACAGCTCGCAGATGTGGAACGTGCTTTTCAGTCCGATCTTGGAGGAATCCAGCAGCACGGCTTTCTGCTCACAGCGGCGGAGCACGGTCTGCTTGAGCCGTGCTTCATCCTCCACGCCGCAGGTAAAACCGGTTTCCGGGCTGTAACTGGTCACGCCCAGCAGCAGCAAATCAAAGTTGATGCCCTCCATCGTCTGGATGCTCTGTGCACCGCAGACGCTCATGCTGAACCGGTTCAGGCTGCCGCCCGGCAGGGACACATGGGGCTTTTCCAGCTTTGCCAGCTCCATGGCGCAGCTCAGGCCGCTGGTGTAGATGAGCATGGGCTGATCCGGGATGCACCGGGCCACTGCTGTGGCGGTGCTGCCGGAATCCAGAAACAGGGTGGTGTTGGGGCGCAGCAGAGCAGCGGCTTTTTCGGCAATGATCTGCTTTGCTTCGGCATTGCGGGCGGAACGGCGGCTCAGCAGGTCGTCTGTACCTACCACCTGCTCCACCGACTTGACACCGCCATGCACCCGCACCACACGGCGGGCTTCATCCAGTGCTTTCAGGTCGGTGCGCAGGGTCATTTCCGAAACGGAAGGGAAAGCTTCCTTGAGCTGGGCAAAGCTAATGCTGCCTTTGCGGTTCACCAGCTCCACGATTTGATTGCGGCGTTGTTCCATGGGGGATTCCTCCTGTCTGCGTTTGTCCTGTCCCATGGCACGTTCTGCTTAGTCCTCCGGGTTGAAGTTTGCCAGCAGATATTCCTCTGCTTCCGGGCACCACAGGCCGTTGTGGGCATCCACGATGTCAGCCAGTGCGGTATAGCGGGGGTCGTTGTCCTGTTCGCCCTTGGCACGCAGATCGGTCAGGGCGATGAGGGGCATGGTCAGGTGGGTGTAGATCAGTTTTTTGCCGCCGGGGATCTTGGGCAGGTTGAGGGTGGTCTCGGCAGCGGCGTTCAGACCGCCGATGTGGGTGACCATCACAGCCGGGTCGATGCGCTTAGCGGCGGTCAGTTCCAGCGACTCGATCATGTCGGCGGTATTACCGCCGGTGGTGCCCATGACATGGGTAGAATTGTAGTGCACATCGTAGAAGTTCATCTTGGCGCTGAACTGCTTGTCGGTGGGGCCTGCAAAGAAGTTCAGGCAGCCGTCACGACCCAGCACAGCACTGGACAGCTCCACCACCGGCGCGATGGGGGCGTAGCAGAACACATCATCAAAGCCGGTACCGCCGGTCAGCTCCCGCAGCTCGGCAGCGGGGTCTGCCATGTTGGCGGTGTTGACGAAGTACAGGTCGATGCCGTCCTTCTCCTTGACCTCCTTCGGGGGGAAGAGGGACTCCGCACGGGCCAGACGATCCTCGTTGATATCGGTGACCACCACCATGCCGGGGCGCACATCACGGTGCAGTGCGTAGGTCAGAGCACCCAGACCCATGGGGCCTGCACCGGCCAGAATCGCCAGCTTGCCACCCTTCTTGATGCCCATATCGTGATGGTACACACCCATCTTGGTGTGGTAGGCGGCGTTGAAAGCACCGATGGAGCAGCTCATAGGCTCGGCCAGAGAAGCCTCGTAGTAAGCACGGCCCTTGTACTCCAGCAGGCAGCCCAGTTCCATGACCTCGGCAGGGATGATGCAGTAGGTGGCGTCGCCGCCGAAGAACTCGTAGGAGTAGCCGGGGCTCCACATGGTGCCCTTGTAGTTCAGGGCGGGCTGCAGGGTGAACTTCATGCCGGGCTTGAACTTGTCCTGATGCGCCTTGCCCACCTTGACGATATCACCGGCGAACTCGTGACCCATGATGGCGGGGTGCTCGGCTACATCCGGATGCACACGCTTGTGAGCAGTACCGAGGATGGCGCACTTGTAAGTAGACATGCAGATGCTATCGGAAACGACCTTGACCAAGATCTCATCGTCCTTGATCTCCGGCAGTTCAAAAGTATCCAGACGCAGATCGTTGGCGGCGTGCAGACGAACAGCTTTGACTTTCATAATGAAACTCTCCTTTTATTATAACAGTTACCGTTGTGTTTTCAAGAAGTTTTACAGATGTTGGAAGGTGACCAGCGGCAGCAGTTCTTCGATCTGGCTGCGCTCTGCGGCCTGTGTGCCGCTGCACATCACATTGGCGGCTCCTGTGGCGATGGACAAGCGAACGGTGTTTTCTTCGCTAAGCCCTTCCGCTTCGGCGTAGGCGAGAGCGGCGACCACGCTGTCGCCGGCACCCACCGTGCTGCCCACTTTGACCTTCAGTGCCGGAGCGTAGATCACGCTGTCCTTGCGGAGATACAGCGCACCCCGACCGCCCATGGACACCACCACATGTTCGATGCCCCTGCGGATGAGCGCCTGACCGGCATCGGCCAGTTCATCCAGCGTTTTCAGCTCCCGGCCCATCATGCGGGAAAGCTCGTCGTTGTTGGGTTTGACCAGATAGGGAGCAGCCTTCAGCCCCTCTGCCAGCAGCTCGCCGTCTGCATCCAGAAAGACCTTTGCCCCTGCCTTTTTGCAGGATTCCACCCATGTGTAGTAGGTGTCCTTGGGGGCACCCTTCGGCAGGCTGCCTGCCAGCACCACGATATCCCCCTGTTTCAGTTCCTTCAGCAGGTCGTACAGCAGGGCGGTCAGCTCCGGGGCATCCACCTCGATGCCCGGCTCGTTGATGTCGGTGTTGGTGTGGTTTTCCGGGTCGATGACCTTCAGGTTCGTGCGGGTCTCGCCGGGCACGAAACGGAAGTTGTGGGCAAGCCCTTCACTGTCCAATGCGTCCTGAATGGCTTTGCCGCTGTTACCGGCCAGAATGCCGATAGCCTTGCTGGTCCCACCCAGCTTTGCGATCACCTTGCTGACGTTGATGCCCTTGCCACCGGGATCGGTACGCATCTTAGTGATCCGGTTTACGGTGTCCAGCGCAAGGTTCGGGATCTCAACGGTCTTGTCCAGCGCCGGATTCAATGTTACGGTGTAGATCATGGGAACAACAGCCTCCTTCACGATTGTTGCTATGAAACTCGAAACTGTTGAAACGAAAGCTCTGGCATTATAATACCAACAGTTCTCGCCCCTGTCAATCTGTTGTTTCAACAAATTGCACTGCGTGTTTTTGGTGCTTTTCGCCAACTTTCTGGGATACATGATTTTTGATTCAAAAGTTCTCTAATAGGTATCTTGTTACAACAACAAAAAACTCCCGGCTCTGCCCAAAAAGGCAAAAGCCGGGAGTTCGTTTTCAGTTCATTTTGTGTGCGGCGGTTTGCAGTCCGCAAAAAAGCCACGGTCAAAGCCCTGTTCCAGCAGGTCTGCCGCTTCCTGCTGCTGGCCGGTGCGCAGTGCCTCCATCAGCCGGGGCGTTTCGATCAGCTGCCCGCTGACATTCTGCATGACCTCCACCGGGACGCCGTTCCCGTCGTCCGGAGCCAGCAGCACCAGTGCCCCCAGCACGATGCGCCCCGGCTCATAGACCGGCGGCTGTGCCTGCAGATAGCCCAAGCGGCAGTCCTTTACCGCACTTGTCCTGCAATGGAGCAGCAGGGCATACAGGGGTTTGATGTAGGTATCGCCCAGCGTTTCACGGCGGCGAAGCTGCTGCTCCACCAGCCGGGCGTCCGCTTCCTGCGGGCAGAACAGCTGCGCCGCTGCATGGATGAGGGCAGCGCGGCTGCCGGGAGCCTTGACGGGCTGGATAGTCAGATGTTCCAGCAGCCCGGTCATGGACCGGGTCAGGCGTGCATAATACTGCAGCTTGGAGCCTGCGTGCGGTGCATCCTGCACAGGCTGCACCGCCGGTTCCGGTTCTGCGCGGTTCTGGCTGTACCGCGTGATAGCGTCCTTCAGCACGGCACAGTCTGGCTCCAGCAGGGAAGGGTTGATGCACACCGCCGGGTAATCCAGTTCCAGCGGCACGGTAGAGATAATGAAGTCGATTTTTCTCCGACGCAGGTCGGCAGTGTTCAGCTCCCGCACCGAGCAGCACCCCTCTACCTGCAAAGAGGGAAACTCGTTTCCCAGCCGGGAAGCCAGAAAGCGGCTGGAACCCATGCCCAGCGGACAGGCCACTACCACCCGCAGCCGCAGCCGGAACATGGCATTCTGTTCCAGCACTGCGCCAAAGTGCATGGCAAGGTAGGCCGCTTCGTCGTCCGAGATGGCGGGCAGAACGAATTGCTGCTGCACCGCATCACAGGCGGCGCGGGTGGCTTTCCACAGGCCGGGGTAGTCGGTGCGGATGGTGTCCAGCTGGGGGTTTTCGGTACGAATGTTCTGCTCCACCCGCAGCAGCATGGGGCGCAGGTGGCAGTACAGGTCATCCCGCAGGGAGGTGTAACCGGAAAGGTCTGTGTGCAGCGCCTTTTCCATTTCCCGGATAAGGGCGGCTTCCAGATTCCGCAACTCCATCTCCTGTGCGCTGCCCCAAGGGTCCTCTGCGCCCAGATAGGCGGAGAGATACAGTTCCAGATACTGCGCTTCCTCAGACGGCAGGGTCAGCCCGAAGGCGCGGTTCAGCGCCGCCACCAGCCGGGCAGCATGATTGCCCGCCGGGCGCAGCCCTCTGGGGGCGCTGCCCTTGTCGCCGCCCTGCCGCAGCTGCTGAATGGTCAGGGTGCAATGGATCGCCAGCGCCAGAAAACCTGCATCCGGCAGATGGAGCTGTTCTTCCTGTTCAAACTGCTGCAAAGCCGCCCAGACCTTTTCGGCCGTTTTTGTATCCAGCAGGGTCGAGAAGATCTCGTTTTCCGGCATCCGTCCGCAGAGCACCTCTGCCAGTTCCTTTTCCGGCATACTGCTGCGCAACAGGGCAGACACCACCCTCCGGTAGGAAGAAGCATCCCCCTGCAGCCAGACCCCCACGCCGGGGCGGCGGAACATCTCCACCCGGTAGGGGTGTAGCTTGGTCTCAAGTTCATCCAAGTCTGCAGACAGCGTGCTTTCCGAAACGCCAAGCGCCCGTGCCAGTACCGCTGTTTTGCAGGGCTCCTGCTCGCTGAGCAGCCTTGTCAAAAGCTGCTGCCGCCGCTCTGCGCGGGAAAGTTCTTTCCTGTCGCCGCTGTTCAGCTGGGTGCGCAGTGCGTCTCGCCGCTCCGGCGCTTCATCCAGCAGCAGACCCTTGCCGGGATTCCGCACAAAATGCGCCCCGGCAGCCTGCATCCACTGCTCCACAGCGGGCAGCTCCCGCAGCACGGTGCGGCGGCTGACCCCGATGCTTTCAGCCAGCGCCGCCGCCGTCACCCAGCCCTGCGGAAGGCTGAGCAGCTGCTCGATCAGCTTCCGTGCATTTGCCGACAGTACCTCACGATACACCGCACCCATGTTGCTTCTCTCCTTTTCCCAAAAGTTACCCATTGCTTCTATTGTAGCATAGTGCCACCCCGTCTGCCAGCCCCCAACGCAGAAAAGAAGTTGTGTGTTTTTTGTCACCATTGCCCGGTGACAAAAGCTTCCTTGTTCCCGTCTTGTATCCCGGCGCATCAGCAAATATGCACAAATCACCCGCGCATCCATTGGAAATGTTGCCGTATCAGCCCACTGGTGTCACCATCCTCCGGTGACAACCCCACCGCTTGTCACCATTGAAATCCGGCGCAGTATCGGCTAGAATAGTGCCAGAACGAAACGAAAGCTCCTCCGAACAACCGTCCGCAGGCCGCAGCTCCCATGCCACAGGAGCTGCACCGCCTGCCTTTCAAGTGAAAAAGGAGAGCTACAAATGAAAAACGCTGTTTCCCGCTTTGGCAAGTTCCTCAGCGGCATGGTCATGCCGAATATCGGCGCATTCATCGCGTGGGGCTTCCTCACTGCTCTGTTCATTGAAGCGGGCTGGTTCCCCAACGAAAAGCTGGCCAGCATGGTATCCCCGATGCTGACCTACCTGCTGCCCATCCTCATTGCAGGGCAGGGCGGCAAAATGATTGCAGGCGACCGCGGCCGCGTCATCGCCGCCATCGCCGTGGTGGGCTGCATCTGCGGCTCGGACTACACCATGCTGATGGGCGCCATGGTCATGGGCCCTCTGGCCGGCTGGGTCATCAAGCAATTCGATAAGAAGGTAGAAGGCCATATCCCCGCCGGTTTCGAGATGCTGGTCAACAACTTCTCCGTCGGCATTCTGGGTATGCTGCTGGCCATCCTCGGCTACTACGTCATCGGCCCGTTCATGACCGCCATCCTCACCGTGCTGACCGCCGGTGTGGACTTCCTTGTGGCGCACAGCCTGCTGCCGCTGGTGTCCATCTTCATTGAGCCTGCCAAGGTATTGTTCCTGAACAACGCCATCAACCACGGCATCTTCAGCCCCATCGGTGCAAGTCAGGCTGCTGAGACCGGTCGTTCCATCATGTATATGCTGGAAGCCAACCCCGGTCCCGGTCTTGGTGTCCTGCTGGCCTACTGCTTCTTCTGCAAGGACGACACCACCCGCCAGTCCGCTCCCGGTGCTGTCATCATCCACCTGCTGGGCGGCATCCACGAGATCTACTTCCCCTACATCCTGATGAACCCCGTGATCATCATCGCCCCCATCGTGGGCAACTTCTGTGCCATCCTGTTCTACTCTATGACCGGTGCAGGTCTGTCCGGTCCTGCTTCTCCCGGTTCCATCATCGCCTACATGGCAATGGCTCCCCGGGATTCCATTCTCACCGTTCTGCTGGGCGTTGTCATCGCCGGTGCTGTTTCCTTTGTTCTGTCCTCGGTCATTCTGAAAGCGACCTCCGGTCACACCAAGAGCCTGACCGACGCCCAGAACGAAATGAAGGAGATGAAGGCACAGGCTAAGGGCGAGATCCCCGAGCCTACTGCTGTGAATGTCGGCCAGATCCGCAAGATCGTCTTTGCCTGCGATGCCGGTATGGGTTCCAGCGCCATGGGTGCGGGCGTACTGCGTAAGAAAGTGCAGGATGCGGGGCTGTCTCAGATTTCCGTCACTAACAGCGCGATTAACAATCTGCCGCCGGATGTGGATCTGGTCATTACCCACCGTGACCTGACCGAACGCGCGATGCGCCAGGTGCCTCAGGCACAGCACATTTCGCTGACCAACTTCCTCGACAGTGGCCTGTACTCCAACCTGACCGAACGTCTGGTCGCTGCGCAGCGCCACAACGTGAACGAGGAGAAAGTTCGCGACCACCTGAAAGACAGCTTTGAAGAGGGTGATACCCACCTGTTCAAACTGGGTGCGGAGAACATCTTCCTTGGCCGTAAAGCGGCTAACAAAGAAGAAGCGATTCGCTTTGCTGGTGAGCAACTGGTGAAAGGCGGTTACGTTGAGCCAGAATACGTTGAGGCGATGCTGGACCGCGAAAAACTGACCCCGACTTACCTGGGTGAGTCCATCGCAGTACCGCACGGTACGGTTGAAGCCAAAGACCGCGTGCTGAAAACCGGTGTGGTGTTCTGCCAGTACCCGGAAGGCGTTCGCTTCGGTGAAGAAGAAGACGATATTGCCCGCCTGGTGATTGGCATCGCAGCGCGTAACAACGAGCACATCCAGGTGATTACCAGCCTGACTAACGCTCTGGATGATGAATCCGTGATCGAACGTCTGGCCCATACCACCAGCGTGGATGAAGTTCTGGAACTGCTTGCAGGTCGTAAGTAAGCGTTATTGCCCGGTGGCGCTCACGCTTACCGGGCCTACAAAATCCTCTCCCTTGTGGAGAGGGTTAGGTTGAGGGAAAAGCCTCACCCCAGCCCTCTTGGGTAAAAACATTAATGAAGGTTAATACTATGAAAGCATTACATTTTGGCGCAGGTAATATCGGTCGTGGCTTTATCGGCAAACTGCTGGCGGACGCGGGGATACAGCTGACGTTCGCGGATGTAAATCAGGTCGTGCTCGATGCCCTGAATGCCCGTCATAGCTATCAGGTTCATGTCGTGGGTGAAAACGAGCAGGTTGATACCGTCTCCGGTGTCAACGCCGTGAGCAGCATCGGCGATGATGTTGTTGAACTGATTGCCCACGTAGATTTAGTCACTACCGCCGTCGGTCCGGTCGTGCTTGAGCGTATCGCTCCGGCCATCGCCAAAGGGCTGGTTAAACGCAAGGCGCAGAGAATCACTACTCCACTAAATATCATCGCTTGTGAAAACATGGTGCGCGGAACGACTCAGTTGAAAGGCCATGTAATGAACGCGTTAGCAGATGAAGATAAAGCCTGGGTTGAAGAACATGTTGGCTTTGTCGATTCCGCCGTGGACCGCATTGTTCCGCCTTCGGCTTCAGCAAC
>OGYJ01001240.1_pt1 | contig 20979 bp, 19 predicted proteins | sample 1576531 | NCBI WGS metagenome assembly OGYJ01 (sample SAMEA3541574, study PRJEB24748) | human gut metagenome | biome: human gut; feature: human-associated habitat; material: faeces | place: China | collected 2012 | reverse complement strand
CTTACGGCCGCTGATGCGCGCCAAAAAAGCCGCCCAGGACGTATTGTTTGGTCCTAGGCGGCCTTTTTTTTTGGCTCTGTTAGACCAAATTTGACACGATCGGCTGTTCGTCGAACCGGAAAATAATCGGGCTATCCCCGCCCATCGCGGTCCCCGCCCTCCCCGTCAGCCTTCCCCGAAGATCCCAGCCTGACGTCGAAGGGCAGGCCGCCCTCGCGGATCACCGCCCTGAGGAATATGTTCATGGCGCCCGACATGGAGAGCCCGAGCTCGTCGAGCACGGCCACGGCCTCCCTTTTGACCTCGGGATCGATTCTTATCGTGGTGGCCGGGACGTTCGATGTCATTGCCGCTCCTTCCGCGGTCGCTGCTCCGTGGCCACCATTTTAGTTTGCTGGGCCGCCCGCCCGTCCCAGTAGTCCATGAGGGGAGGCTCGAGGCCGAACATGCCGCGGACGCGGGTCGAGCAGGAGCCGTTGGCGAGCTGGCGGGCGACCGTGGACTCCGCCGCGCGCGAACCTGCCGCTATGAAGGTGCGGCACCAGCGGAACCAGTCGAGGTAGGCGGCGAGGTGCTTGGTGGACACGCCCTTGAAGCGTGCCATGAACGATTCGAGGAGCGAATGGACGGTGTTGATGCGGTTGATGGTGCCCTCCGAGCGGTCCTTGGGGCCGTAGGATTCATGCGAGGCGACCTTCAGGTCGCGCAGCACGTCGATGTATGCGGCCGCCTTGTCCGTGGCGACGACCGCGCCCGCGCCGATGCGGCCGCGAAGGGCCTCCGCCGCGCGCTTGCGCGAGACCACGCCGCGCCCCGAGACCTCGAAGAAGGTGGCATTTGTGTCGCTGATGCCCGTCATGACGCAGATCTGCTCGCGGGAGAGGCCGCGCTTGTGAACCTGTTTGCCGCGGTGGCGAGCCTTTCTCGGCAGGGTGAAGGAGCCCCTTGAATGATTGCCCTTGAAGGACTCGGGGAAGTACGTCTCGTCGAGTTCGCAGGCCTGCCCCTGCCCCACATGGAACGTGGGCGAGTATTCCTTCAGGCACTCGATGAGCCTGTGGCGCATGGTGTAGGCGGTCTTGAGGCAGACGCCGCAGCGGCCGGCGCACTCGCGGAGAGGGAGCATGAGGACGAAGCATTCGGCATAGGCCATCCAGGTTTCGCGGGGCAGCTTGCTCGTGCCGAGGATTCGGTCGGTGGAGCCTGAAAACGTCCTGCCGCAGTCGCGGCAGAGGTAGCGCTGCTCGCCGTTCCTGGACTTGCCCTTCTTGACGATAGCGACCGAACCGCAACGTGGGCAACGCTCTACCTCATAGCCATCTCCCGCCGCATCGTCGAACATGGCGGCGCGGACGACGTCCCCGACCAGCTCGACGGCTTTACGGCGCTCGGTCCTGCTGACGCTGTGTGCAGCAGATTTTCCGGGCAGAAGCATGCGCCGACGCCCTGCTCGCAGAGCGCGAGCAGCGTTTCGACGTTTTCCGACGTCGCTTTGCTGACGGGCGAGACGCCCGAGGAGCGCAAAAGTCCGCGCCCGATGCGCCCGCCGATGTCTTCCGCGGAGCCGAGGACAAAGGGACAGTCACACAGGGCACTTAGGTTTCCCGCGGCGATCTCGCCGCGGTGCGTGTCGAGGTCGATGCCGCACTGCGCGAGCAGCCCATCGGACAGGCACAGCACGATGTGCTCCAGATAGTAATCCTCAAGCACCACGCCGGGGAGCGGGTGTGGAAAGCCGGCGATGGCGAGGTCAATGCCGCCGCTGAGCAGCGCCTTCTGGATCGCGTCGTTCGAGCCTTCGAGCAGCGTGATCTCGACATTCGGATACTGACGCTGAAAGGCGGGGATCAGGCGCGGCATAATGGCGCGGCCGCGCGTGTAGGCGATGCCGACGCGCAGCTCGCCCTTCTGATTTTCGGAGATATCGCAGAATTCGCGTTCCATGGCCTGGCGCGTCTGGCCGATGGATTCGGCATAGCGCAGAAACGTCCGGCCTGCGTAGGTGAGCTCAAGCGGCGTGCGGCGCACAAGGAGCGTGCAGCCGAGCTCCTTTTCAAGTCCCGCAATGTGGGACGAGAGCGACTGCTGCGTGATGTGCAGCGCTTCGGCGGCGCGGGTGAAGTTTTTCTCCCGCGCAAGCACGAGAAAATAGTCAAGAGAATGGAAATTCATGGGAACACTCCTTTCACAGCTTCTTCTTGTAGAATATATCAATTTTAACAGTTTTACAAGATGAAAATCCGCGCTTATACTAAAGACAACGAAAGGCTGAACGAACGGCAAAGCGCACGGGTTTTCTTTTTCACCGCGCCTCCATCCACACACGTTCGTTCGCTTTGCGTGGGGGAACCTGACAGCCGGAGCACCAGCAGGAGATTTTGCAATTTCCGCCTGCTGCACTCTGGCTTGCAGGGCATATCGGAAAGGATGGCGGGAGAGGAACATGAGCATTTTAGAGCTGGGGAGCTTGCAGCTGACGCTTTTTGCGATGATGCTGATCGGCGCGCTGCTCAAAAAGAAGGACATCATCGACGAAAACGGCAAAAAGTGCCTGGCCGACCTCTGTATCAATGTGGTCATCCCGTGCAACATCTTTAAATCCTGCCTCATTGAGCTGGATGCGGGTGTGCTCAAGTCCTGCGAGATGCTGCTTGTGAGCGCGGTCGTCATGCAGCTATTGTACCTCACCTTGAACCGGTTCCTTTTTGAACGCTATGATCCGCAGCGGAAAAAGGTGCTGCAATACTGCACCATCGTGCCGATGAGCGGTTTTCTCGGCAATCCCATCGCCGAGGGCATCTACAACGAGGTCGGCGTGCTCTGCACCTCGATTTTTTTGATCCCGATGCGCATTGTGATGTGGTCGGTCGGCACGACGTACTTTGTCGCGGGCGAGACGGTGGAAAAGAAAAAGCTCATCAAAAACGTGCTGACGCACCCCTGCCTTGTCGCCATCTACTTGGGACTTCTCTGCATGGTGACGCAGGTGCAGCTGCCATCCGTGATTCTGAACACGGTGAAGTACATCGGGAACTGCAACTCCGCACTGACGATGTTTATTGTCGGCACGATCCTGACGGATGTGTCGCTCAAGAGCATCGTGAGCCGCGACACGGTAAAGTTCGGCTTGCTGCGGCTCGCGCTACTGCCCGCGGCAGCGCTGGGCGTCGGTCTGCTGCCGCACCTTGAACCGACGGCGCTTGGCGTGAGTGTCCTGATGACGGGCATGCCCGCGGGCGCGACGGCGGTCATCTTTGCCGCCAAATACGGCAGCGACGCGCCGTTCGCCGCGCGAAATGTCGTGTTCACAACGCTTTTATCCATGCTGACGCTGCCACTGTGGGCGTATGCGGTGGGATAAAAACGAGTTTTCTTTTTGATCGCTTCGTGCTAAGATAGCGATACTGTGTTAAAATGGATAGGGAGGACTTGGATGGCTGCGATCGTTTTATTCTGCCTTGCGCTGCTCGTGTGCATCGTATTGAGGACGAATATCCTCTACGCGCTCTTGGCGGGGCTTGTGATCTTCACGCTGTACGGCAAAAAGCAGGGCTTTTCGTGGAAAGAGCTCGGGAAGATGATCTGCTCGGGCGTGAAGACGTCGGCGAGCGTGCTGCTCGTCTTTCCGCTGATCGGCATTCTGACGGCATTCTGGCGCGCGTGCGGCACGCTGCCGTTCATCATCTGCTGCGCCGTCGACCTCATCCGGCCGGAGATCTTGCTGCTGATGACGTTTTTGCTGAATTGCGGCGTCTCGATGCTGACAGGCACGGCGTTCGGCACGGCGGCGACAATGGGCACCATCTGCGTGAGCGTCGGCATTTCGATGGGCATGGACCCCGTGCTGCTCGGCGGCGCGATGCTTTCGGGCGTATACTTCGGCGACCGCTGCTCGCCGGTCTCGACGAGCGCGCTGCTCGTGAGCGAGCTGACGGAGACGAACATTTACGACAACATCAAGCGCATGCTCAAGACGGCGCTCGTGCCGTTTCTTCTGAGCTGCGGCGTCTATGCGGCGCTCGGCATGGTGAAAAGCGGCAGCGGCGCGGCGGGTGAGCTGTGGTCGCTCTACGGGCGCGAGATGACGCTTCACTGGGTCATGTGCCTGCCGGCGGTGCTCATTTTGATCCTGTCGGTCCTACGCGTGAACGTGAAAAAGGCGATGTCGGCCAGCATTTTAGCGGCGGTCGTGCTGTGCATTTTCCTGCGGCATCTGGACGCGGTGACAATCCTCAAGACCGCAATCTTAGGCTACACGGCGTCGGACGCCGAGGTCGGCGCGATGCTCAACGGCGGCGGCATTATTTCAATGGTGCGCGTGGCGCTGATCGTGATGATCTCGTCGGCGTATTCCGGCATTTTTCGCAAGACGGGGCTGCTCGACGGGCTGTGCGGGCGCGTGACGGCGCTGAGTGAGAGGACCTCGCCCTATGCCTCAATGCTGCTGACGGCGGTTTTGGCGAGCCTTCTCGCCTGCAACCAGACGTTGACGATCATCCTGACGAACCAGCTCTGCGCGCCGTCGCAGAAGGATAAAGAAAAATTTGCCATCAACCTTGAAAATAGCGCCGTCGTCATCGCGGCGCTTGTGCCGTGGTCGATTGCGGGGGCGACGCCGCTCTCGACCGTCGGCGCGCCGATGACAGGCATGGCGTTTGCGTGCTTTTTATACATTCTGCCGCTGTGCGAGCTCGTGCGGCGGACAGCGCAGCAGCGCGCGGCGAAAAAAACCGCCGCGCAGAAATGAGAAAGGAAGTTTGCATGAACGGAGAGACGTTACTGGCGGAAGCCATCGAAATGAAAGACGAGATCGTCGAGAACCGGAGAGCGATCCACCGCGCGCCGGAGGTCGGCGCGCACCTGCCGCAGACGGTTCAATTTGTCGAAGAAAAGCTGCGATTGCTCGGCTATGAGCCGCGCGAGCTGGGCGGCGGCGTGGTCGCGGAGCTCACGGGCGAAGACATGGGGCGCTGTATCCTGCTGCGCGCCGACATGGATGCGCTCAAGGTGCGGGAGAAGACCGACCTGCCGTTCCGTTCGGAAAACGGCAGCATGCACGCCTGCGGACACGATATGCATGCCGCGATGCTGCTGGGCGCTGCAAGGCTGCTCAAGGCGCATCAAAGCGAACTCAAGGGCACGGTGAAGCTCGTCTTCCAGCCCGACGAGGAAGGCTTCACGGGCGCGAAGGCGATGCTTAAGGCCGGTGTGCTGGAAGCGCCGAAGCCGCAGGCGGCGATGGCGCTGCACGTGAACTCCGGGACGCCGTCGGGCCTGGTGCTCTGCGGCAAGGGAACGTTTATGGCGGGTTGCACGCTGTTTCGCATCATGGTCAAGGGTGTCGGCTGTCACGGGGCAATGCCGGAGACGGGCGTCGACCCAATCAACATTGCCGCGCACATCTACCTTGCGCTTCAGGAGATCACGGCGCGCGAGCTGCCCGCGAAGACGCCCGCCATCGTGACAATGGGCAAATTCAGCGCGGGACACGCGCCGAATATCATCCCGCAGGAGGCCGTGATCGAGGGCACGATCCGCACGTTCGACCGCGACGTGACCGCGCTGATCCTGCGCCGCATCGGCGAGATCGCGGACGCGACGGCCAGGGCCTTCCGCGGCAGCGCGAGCGTCGAAGAGCTTGCGAGCGCGCCGCCGCTCAAAAACGACGAGGCGCTGACCGAGCAGATGGCACGCTGCGCCGAAATGCTGTTCGGCAAGAAGAGCGTCTACCGCCTGCGTGAGGGCGGGATGGGCTCGGAGGACTTTGCGTCCTACACCTACGAGCTGCCGTGCGCGTATCTGTTGCTCGGCGCGGGCACGGCGCAGGAGGACGTGCGCTACGGAAAGCCCATGCACAACGAGAGCGTCGTCTTCAACGAGAACATTTTACCGCGCGGGAGCGCACTGCTCGCCTATGGCGCGATGCAGTGGCTCGAAGACCGGCAATAAAAAAATCCGCTTACGAATTTCGTAAGCGGATTTTTTATAATCGGTTGTCGATGACTTAGCCGACGAGCGCCTCGGTATCCATGGCGATCATGAGCTCCTCGTTCGTGGGGATGAGGAGGACGGTGACCTTGGAGTCGGGCGCGGAGATGACGCGTTCTTCGCCGCGGACCTTGTTGGCGTCCTCGTCCATCTTGACGCCCATGAACTCGAGGTCGGAGGCGATGGCCATGCGCTGGGAAGCGCTGTTCTCGCCGACACCTGCGGTGAAGATGATGGCGTCCACGCCGCCCATCGCGGCGGCATACGCACCGATGAGCTTCTTCACGCCGTAGTTGAACATATCGACGGCAAGGCCGGCGCGCTCATTGCCCTGCTCGAAGGCCTCTTCGAGATCGCGGAAGTCGGAGCTGACACCGCTGACGCCCATGACGCCGGACTTCTTGTTGAGGATTGTGAGCATCTCGGTGATGTCCATGCCGTACTTGTTCATCAGGTACTCGAGGATACCGGCGTCAATGTCGCCGGAGCGGGTACCCATGGGAAGACCGGCGAGCGGGGTGAAGCCCATGGAGGTGTCGACGCTTTTGCCGCCGTCGATCGCGGTGACGGAGGAGCCGTTGCCGAGGTGGCAGGAGATCAGCTTGAGCTGCTCGATGGGCTTGCCGAGCATATCGGCCGCGCGCTGGGAAACATACTTGTGAGAGGTGCCGTGGAAGCCGTAGCGGCGGACCTTGTCCTTCTCATAGTACTCATAGGGAAGAGCATAGGTGTAAGCCACGGGAGGCATGGTCTGGTGGAAGGCAGTGTCGAACACGGCGACCATGGGCACGCCGGGCATGAGCTCCTGGCAGGCCTTGATGCCGATGATGTTGGCGGGGTTGTGGAGCGGGGCGAGGGGATTGCACTCCTCGATTGCCTGCATGACCTCGTCGGTGATGACGACGGACTTGGCAAACTTTTCGCCGCCGTGGACGACGCGGTGGCCGACAGCGTCGATTTCCTTCATGGAGCCGATGACGCCGTTCTTCTCGTCGACGAGCGCGTTCAGCACGGCCTGGATGGCCTCGCTGTGGGTGGGCATGGAGACGGAAGCGGCTTTGATGGCTTCCTTGCCGGGAAGCTGGGGCTTATAGGTGAACAGACCGTCGATGCCGATGCGCTCGCACAGACCCTTCGCCAGCAGCTCGCCCGTGGTGGGGTTGAGCAGCTGATACTTCAGGGAAGAAGAACCTGCGTTGATGACCAGAACATTCATAAGTATACTCCTTTTTCCGAGGGCGCTTGCATTGCGCCCGAATTTCCGATAAAATAAGAATCAAATTAATCGGATGTACAATTCGATACAGAATATATTATAACAACTTTTTTCGCAAAGACAAGTAAATTTAACAAAACGTAACTCTTTTGTAACCGCTTTGAGAGGACTTCCATGAGGGTATTTGGTATAATATGCGAATATAATCCCTTCCACCGCGGCCACAAGTGGCAAATTGATGAATTGCGCCGTCTGGCAGGCGAGGAAGAGTGCGCCGTCGTGTGCGCGATGAGCGGCGATTTTGTCCAGCGGGGCGATTTTGCCATTGAACGCGCGCATGCGCGCGCCGAGGCTGCCGTGCGCGGCGGGGCAGATTTAGTCCTTGAGCTGCCGCTGCCGTGGGCCATTTCGTCGGCGGAGGGCTTTGCCCGCGGCGGCGTGAGCATTTTGGCGGCGACGGGCGTGGTCGACACGCTGGTCTTTGGCAGCGAATGCGGTAACGCGGCGAAATTGCAGCGCGCGGCAAAGGCACTGCTGCGGGCGGATTTTCCCGACGCGCTGCGAGAGGAGCTTGCCAAGGGCCTGTCCTTTGCCGCGGCGAGGGAGAGCGCCGCGAGGGCGCTCATCGGCGAGGATGCCGCGGTGCTCCGGGAGCCGAACGATATCCTCGGCGTAGAATACTGCAAGGCGCTGCTGCAAAGCGGCAGTACCATCGCGCCGCTGGCAATATTGCGAAAGGTCGTCGGGCACAACGGGGGTGCGGCGAAGGGCTTCGCCTCGGCGAGCCACATCCGCGAGCTGCTCACGAACGGAGAGGACGCCTCCGCGTATCTGACGGCGGAGAGCGCCGCCATCTATGCGCGCGAATGCGCAGCGGGCCGCGCGCCGGTGACGATGCAGAATGCGGAGCGGGCGGTGCTTTCCCGGCTGCGCGCGATGTGCGAGGAGGACTTCGCCCGCTATGACAGCGGGAATGAAGGCCTTTATCGCCGGTTTTATGACGCAGCGCGGACGGCAGCGTCCGTCGACGAGCTGCTCTCCGCGGTGAAGACGAAGCGCTATGCCTATGCGCGGCTGCGGCGGATGCTGCTTGCGGCGTATCTGGACGTGACGGCGGCGGATGTGCCGCCGGAGGTCCCCTATCTGCGCGTGCTGGCGTGCAATGAGCGGGGACGAAAGCTGCTCAAAACGATCAAAAAAACGGGAAGCGCACCGGTGCTGACCAAGAGCGCCGACGTGCGCGCGTTGAGCGAGGAGGCGCAGAAGCTCTTCGCTCTGACGGCGCGCGCGGCGGATCAATACGTGCTCGCCTATCCCGAGCTGCGCGCGGCCAGAGGTAGCAGCGCGTGGACGGAGGGGCCTGTGATCGTTTGAGCAAGGAACCGAGACCTCGAAAGGAGAACAGAATGAAAAAATGGATGACGCTGCTGCTTTGCTGCGTGCTGGCGCTGAATTTGACCGCCTGCGGCGCGGGAGCGCCCGGCGGGCCAGAGGACAACGCGCCGCCGCAGGCGAGCGCGCTGCACTTTGAAGTCGCGACGCAGATCTACGAAAACGAGTACAAGGCCGACGACGGTACGGTGCTTCTGGCGGAGCGCTACGAACTGCCGGTGCTCGAACTGCGCACGGAGGACGGCAAGCTCTACACGCTGGCGGAGAACGTGACGGCGAACGGCGGCACGGGCAACCCCGCGCAGGTCACGGCGCAGAACGCCTTCAACACGGAGATGAACAACGTGCTCGCGGGTCTTGAGTCCGAGGCGGCGCAGATGGCCGCGGAGGCCAAGGAGCTCTACGCGGAAAACGGCACATCGGTCTTTTTGAACGGAAGCTACTGGACGAACGAGCTGAGCCTGACGCAGACCTACATGACCGAGGGGAAGTTCCTGAGCATCGCGGCGGAGAACTACACCTACTACGGCGGCGTGCATCCGAATTCCGCCACCCGCGCGTGGAGCTTTGATCTGACGACGGGCGAATTCCTGACGCTGGACGCGCTGGCCTCGGAGGAGGGCGATTTGCAGGGAAACTCGCTGCAGGAGAGCATTTATTGGAATATCTACGAGCAGATCGCGCAAAAGGGCCTCAGCGAAGGATATTTTGACGATTATGACTCTTATTTGCAGGATTTCCCCACGCTCGCGACGCTGAACTTTACGGAAAACGGCCTGACGGTCACATTCGACCAGTACGTCATCGCGCCGTATGCGGCGGGGCCGCAGGTGTTCTCGGTGCCGTACAGCGAATTCTACAACGCGCTCAGTGAGCATGCGAAGACGATCCTGAGCGTGTCGCAGGAGCAGACTGTGACAGCGGATTTCAAGGCGGCGGAGATACTGTGGTCGTGGTTTTATATGGACGATCCGCCGATGGACTACAATGTGACAGCCGAGATCGACGGCAATCTTTATGATCTGGCGGACATCAAGGGCGTGGAAACACTGGAGGATCTCCGTGCGCTGCTGCTGCGGTATGTCACACCGGAACTTGCCGACGAATGGCTGGGCAGCACTGAGCAGCGTTACCGTGATATTGACGGCAGACTCTATGTCATGTCCGCAGGCCGCGGCGGCAACGAGAGCCTGGGCGGATACACGTGCACGGCGGCGCTCGACGGCGACAGCGGCGTGCTGACGCAGACGGTCACGCTGCTTGCGTGGGACGACACCGCGCAGACGTGGACAGACACCGGCAAGACGGAAGCCTACGAATATCCCTTTACCCTTGTCGACGGCCACGCAGTGTTCTCCGCATTCCCATATCCGTATTGAGAAAGTAAAAGAGAGGGAGGAGAGTCCCATGGCGTAAAAAGCGCGGCAGTGCCGCAGAAGCGATCACGATAGGACCACTTTTACGGAGGATGAGAGAAATGAAGAGAGTAAAAATCTTTCTGCTGCTTTTTACCCTGTGCTGCGCACTGAATGCCTGCGGCACAAAGCCCGCGGACGATGTACCGCCGCCGGATGATGAGACGTCTGCGGTGGACATCGAATGGTTCAACACGGAATTTTTCAATGTGGGCAGCGGCGTGTGCATGACGAATATGCTGCTCAGCAGCTATTACGACACCGCCGCGGACATCGACCTCTATGAGCTCTTCTATAATGGCCCGACAGGAATACAGGAAGAGGTCACTGAGGCAGAACAGACAGCGATCGGCCCGGTGGCGTTTGAGCATTATCCCATCAAAACGCAGAGAACGGAAATGGACGCCTTTTTGCAGGAGTATTTGGGCGTGGCACTGGACGAGACGAACAAAAAGAATCTCGACCAGTTCATCTATCTCGAGGAGTACGACGCCTATTATCTGCTCCACGGCGATACGAATTTCCAGCGCTGCACGGTCACCTCGCTCGAGCAGAACGAGGACGGGACTATCGCGCTCACCTATGAGCAGGAGAGCGGTGAAAAGGGGATCGTCACGCTGAAGGGCAGCAAAGGCAGCTACCAGTTTGTGTCGAACAAGGAAGCGTGAACGTGAAGATAAAAGAAGAATGCTGGCTCTTATGAGCCAGCATTCTTTATGTCATTTACCGGTAGCGCTCGCGGTGTGCGTGCATGATGCCGGCGAGCAGCGTGCCGCTGTCGGGCGGGGTGTAGGTAATGGCGTTCGCGCCCGCGGCGATGGTCTTGCGGATCGTGTCATCCGAGGGGCCGCCGGTGGCGATGATGGGGATCTCGGGATGACGGGCGCGGAGCGCGGCGACGAGCTGCGGCGTCTCCGATGCGGCGGAGACGTTCAGAATGTCGACGCCCGCGGCGATGCGCGCCTCGGTGTCCTGCGTGGCGGAGACGATGGTCGCCACGACCGGAATGTCGATGTGCGTCTTGATGTCGCGCAGGATATCGGCTGAAACGGGCGCGTTGAGCACGACGCCGTAAGCGCCGCAGTGCTCGGCCTCCATCGCCTGCGCAACGGCACGCGCACCGGTGGTGAAGCCACCGCCGGTGCCGACGAGTACGGGCATATCCGCTACGCTCAGGACGGCGCGTACGATGCGCGGCTGAGGCGTGAAGGAATAGACGGCGATGACCGCGTCGGCGTTGCAGCTTGCGATGGTGGCAACGTCGGTGGAGAAGACAAAGGACTTGAGCGTCCTGCCGAAGATGCGAATGCCGCTGCATTCATTGATGCACTCAGGCACCAGCAGCATGTGGTTGCGGTACTTTCCGCTGAAGCTGGGGATGGGAGTGGGAGTAAAATCGCTCATAAAAGCACCTTCCTTTCCGCAGGTAATAGATGACCGGTAAAATGTTATGCAGGGAAATTATTCGACATGAATGCTTGCCCGCATGGCGAGGATCGTCTGCTCAATGAGCGTGTCAAGATCCCAGCCGAGCATTTCCGCGCCGCGCTCGATGACCTCGCGCGAGCAGCCGGCGGCAAACTTCTTGTCCCTATACTTTTTCTTGACGGATTTGACCTCAAGATCGCTGACGCTCTTGCTCGGGCGCATGAGCGCGACCGCGCCGATCAGGCCTGTGAGCTCGTCGGTGGCGAAGAGGACCTTTTCCATCTCGTGCTGAGGCTCGGGCAGATTATCAAAGTGCAGGCTGTAGCCGTGGCTGGCGGTGGCGCGGATCAGGCGCTCGTCGAGACCAGCTTCCCGCATGATCTCCTGCGACTTGATGCAGTGCTCGTCGGGGTACATCTCAAAATCGAGGTCGTGGAGAAGGCCGACGATCTCCCAGAAGTCCGCCTCGTCGCCGTAGCCGAGCTTTTCCGCGTACCAGCGCATCACGTCGGCGACCGTATTGGCGTGCTTTAAGTGGAATTCACCCTTGTTGTACTGCGTGAGCAGCTCCCACGCCTGTTCTTTCGTATATGCCATAATGATGGCCTCCCTTTGCTTATGGCTGCTCGTCCGTAAAGTGGACGTGATTGAAAATGTGGTCAGAGCAGAAGCAGTGGTACCCCGCGCACTTGCTGCAATAGCGGAACTGGAGCTCGGGATTCGTCACATCGGTGCGGCCGCACACGGCGCACTTGTGGCGAAAGCCCTGCGTCTGCTGCTGATACTGCTCCTGACGCTGCTGGGCGCGCACGGTGTTGTGGAAGTGCGTGGCCTGCTTGCTCTGGTGGCGTTCGAGTCCCCAAAACCGTGTAAGCTCGGGCCAGAAGAAAATGACGAAATTCAAAAGCGCCACAATAGGCATGATGGAATAGTACCATCTGCCGGCGGCAATATAGCGGGCGATGTCGAAGAAGAAGTAGAACACGTCGATATACGCGAGCCACTTCATGCGGATGGGGAAAAAGAAAAACAGCAGCACTTGCGTGTCGGGATAGAGGAGCGCGAACGCCATGAACATGGCGAAGTTGACATAATTTGCACCGTAAACGGGGATGTTGTAGCCCGTGATGAGGCTGACGATGCTCGCGCCGAGGACGGTGAGCAGCATGCCGCTCAGGTAATACGTCGTAAACTTGGCTGTGCCCCACTGCCGCTCGAGTGTCGAGCCGATCCAGTAGTAGAAATAGCAGGTGATGAGAAGATAGAACGGACTCGTGCTCTCAGGGATGAGGACAAAGGTGATGAGCCGCCAGACCTGCCCGTGGAGCAGGCCTGAGAGCGTGTAGGAAAAGAAACTTAAAAAGTTGCCGCTCGAGAAGTTGGACAAAAGTCCCAGCACCACGTTGCCGATGACGACATAGAGCATCAGGTTGGGGATGCCAAAATTCGGGTGCAGGATACAGAAGCGGTCGATCGCCTGGTTGAGTTTTTTCAATACGGGATACCTCGTTTCGATCAAATAACATTTAAGAACATTATGACACAGCGACGGGGAAAAGTCATCAATAAAGTTTGAACAAATGACCATTCCTGAATGGAATGAAGAGCAGAAATGCGGAAAGAAACAAATTCTTTCCGCATTCTTAACACTTGTTCACTTGAGATCGAGCTCGGGCGGGACGTCGATCTCCTCGCCGACGTATTTGCCGTTCTTTTTCCGCTGGCGCACGCACTCGGTCAAAAGATACTCGATTTGGCCGTTGACGGAGCGGAAATCGTCCTCTGCCCAGGCGGCGATGGCGGCGTAGAGCTTGGGGGACAGGCGCAGGGGCACCTGCTTTTTAGCGTTGTCGTTCATGTCGGGTTAATAGAGGCTTCCGGAGTTGACGACGGGCTGCGCGTCGCGGTTGCCGCAGAGCACGACGAGCAGATTCGAGACCATCGCGGCCTTGCGCTCCTCGTCGAGCTCGACCGTGCCCTTTTCGGCAAGGCGCTCAAGCGCCATTTCGACCATGCCGACCGCGCCGTCGACGATCATCTTGCGTGCGTCGATGATGGCGCTGGCCTGCTGGCGTTGGAGCATGACGGCCGCAATCTCGGGCGCATAGGCGAGGTAGGTGATGCGCGCTTCGATGATCTCAAGGCCCGCGTCGGCGACCTTGGCCTGAATTTCATCGCGGATGCGCGCGGCTACGACCTCGCTGGACCCACGCAGGCTGCCCTCGTCGGCCTGACCGTCGCCCGTGGTGTCGACATTCGGAGCGACGTCGTAGGGATAGACGCGCACGATATTGCGCAGTGCCGCGTCGCACTGGAGCGACAGGTACTCCTTGTAGTTATCCACGTTGAATACGGCCTTTGCTGTGTCGGTCACGCGCCACATCACAGCGATGCCAATCTCCACGGGGTTGCCGAGGCAGTCGTTGATCTTCTGGCGGGCGTTGTTGAGCGTCATGATCTTGAGGGAGATCTTCTTGCTGGTGCCGGCCTCGACCGCAGCGGTCGCACCCTGCATGGCGGCGAGAAGGTCTGTGCCTTTGTGTCCGCCGTCCACGTCGCCGGACTGGTTGAGCTTTGTCTTGGCGGCGGGGTTGAAGGACGTGCAGAAGGGATTGACGCAGTAGAAGCCCTCGCCCTTGAGCGTGCCGATGTACTTGCCGAACAGCGTCAGCACGAGCGCCTCCTGCGGCTTTAAAACGCGAAGTCCGCACAGCGGGATCCAGCCGAGCAACAGCAGGATGACGCAAAGGACGACAAGGGGCAGAAAGCCCGCATTGATGCCGACGATCAGAAAAACGACCGCGGCGATGTAGAGAACAAGCTCGAGCAGCAGCACGAGCATGCCGTTTTTGTGACCGGTGATGATCTTTTCTTCCATAAAAAGCACCTCCAAACTTGATATCAAAATCATATCACAACAATATGAGATGTCAAGAGGGAAACGGATAAAATATGACTAAAAATGTGTCTTGCACGCGGGCCTGCCGGCAAAAAACAGCCGCGCCTCCGTATGGCTGCGGCATACGGAGGCGCGGGTAGGGTGTTTTCAGGTTGGCGAGCCGAAATTTATATATGCCTTTGTAAATATATCATATCTATTAGCTGTACGCCGCCCTCATAAATGGGGTGGTCATAATTGTCGGTAAAAAAATTCTGAACCTTGTGAGAACGGATAAATCCGCATTTTTCATAAAAGGGTATCGTCAATGGACTGTCCCCTGTTCCAACCTGCAAAACAGAATATTCATCTGCATATTTACTGGCAAGAAAATCAATCAGTGCTTTGCCATATCCCGTTCCGTGATGCCTCGGATCAACTGCAATATTCTTGATTTCAAGGATTCCGTCACCTTCATCTGTGACAACACATTCTGCCTTCACACCGCAGTCGTCAAGAACATACATTGCGCCTTTTTCGAGATAGCGGTCGACCATATCTTCCTGCTCGTCTGCCAACAGCAGAAGTGCAAGGAATTGCTTTTTATTTTCATTTACTTTTCTGATTTCCACTTCTAATGCTCCATCAGATCTCGATTTATCTCACGCTGTCTCTAAATAAATTCTATCAGAAGAGCGCGAGGAAGTCCACCGCTTCCGGTATTACGCATGAAAAACCGTCAGACGTAGTGATACTTTCTGCGCCCCGCGAGGAAGAGCGCGGCAGTGACGATCAGTGTGAGCGCTTCGGCCACGGTGATGGCGAGCCAGATGCCGTTGATGCCGAGAAGTTTTGGCAAAAGAAGCACCGCGGCGACCTGAATGACGAGCGTGCGCAGGAACGAAATGAGCGCGCTGGCTGTGCCATTGTTGAGCCCCGTGAAAAACGCCGAACCGAAGATATTGAAACCGCAGACGAGGAATGAGAGCGCGTAGATGCGCAGCGCGTTGACCGTCATGCCGCACAGCTCCGCGTCGTAGCCGACGAAAATGTGGGCGATGGGATTTGCCAGCAGGATGGACGAGGCCGTCATCGCAAGGCTCGTGATGAGCGTGACGGTCAGGCTCTTTTTAAGGAGGCTTTTGAGCTCGGCGTGGTTCTGCGCGCCGTAGTGATAGCCGACGACGGGCGTGACGGCAATGGAATAGCCAAAGAAGAACGCCATGAAGATGAAGCTCACGTACATCAGAACACCGTAGGCATTCACGCCGTTTTCCTTGGCAATCGCCATGAGCTGCACGTTATAGAGTACGCCGACGAGAGAGGTCGAAAGGTTGCTGACCATCTCGCTCGAGCCGTTGTAGCAGGCCTTGCCAAGGGCGCGGAAATCAAAGCGCGGGCGCGTGAGGCACAGCGGCGAATCATTCGGGCGGAGAAAGTAGACAAGCGGGATGAGCGCGCCGACGATCTGCGAAAACGCCGTGGCGAGCGCCGCGCCGAGAAGGCCGAACGGGAACACGTAGACGAGCAGAAAATCGAGTACCATGTTCGTCAGCCCCGCGAACACCGTCACGCGCAGGCCGAAGTGTGGCTTTCCCGCCGTGGCCAAAAAGCTCTGAAAGCTGTTTTGCAGCATGAAAAAGGGGAGCGAGATGAGCAGCACGCGGCCGTAGAGCACGCAGTCGTCAATCGTCAGGTCCGTCGCGCCGACGGCGAACGAGATGGGGCGCAGGAAAACGATGCACACGCCGCTTAAAATCGCGCCGCCGGCGGCAAGCACGATGACGAGCATGGAGAAGATCTCATTTGCCTCCTTGGGCTTGCCCTCGCCAAGCGTTTTGGCGATGAGCGCGCTGCCGCCCGTACCGATCATAAAGCCGACGGCGGAGAGCGCCATGATGACGGGAAAGATGAGGTTCAGCGCGGCAAACGAATTTTTGCCGACGAAGTTCGAGACGAAAAAGCCGTCGACAATGCTGTAAATAGAGGTGATGATCATCATCAAAATGCTGGGCGCGACAAAGCGCAGCAGCTTTTGATACGTAAAATGATCGGAAAGGGAGACGGTCATAAAAGACCTCCTTGCTTGAAGTCAGGAGAGGCCGCCGTTGTCGCTGCGCGAGAGGAGCGCCTCGTAATCGCGGATGCAGATGACGACGTCGGGCTGATAGGCGGCGATATAGTCGCCGATGCTCTGCGTCTTATAGTGCCGCAGGTCGACAGAGCGCATCTCGTCGAAGCTGTAATAGGCGAGGCTCTCCACGGCGTTGGTGAAGCTGTCGCCGAAGATGAGGGCGGTGGGGAGCGAGGGGCGGTCCGTGCGGATGCACGTCTCGGCGATGTCGCCGCCCATGTAGAGACCGTAGGTCAGGGCTTCATCCTCGGTGGCGGGAAGGGCGTAGACCGCGGAGGCCACCTCCTGCCAGTTGTCAAGGCGGGTGAAGGGGATATCCTCGCGGAAGGCGGCGGTGAGCAGCTTTTCATCATCGCCGCGCAGCCCCAGAAGCTTGCGCGTGCGCGAGCCCATATAGGGGTTAGGCAGCGCGGAAAACGTCACATCCGTGCCCTCTTCGGGGAAGGAGAGCGCGAGGCCATAGTCGCCGTTTAGCTTCTGTACGGTGGCACGGTAGGTCTCATACGCGCCAAGAAGACCGTAGTGGTTGTCCACCCGTGAGCTGAACTCGGGCGGATGGCCGAGCGAGTCGAAGACGGGGCCCATGTCGAGGAAGCACACGCCCTGCGCGTTCATCTCCTCCGTCAGTGCGGAGAGCTCAAGGTCGGTATAGCGCGAGCGGTTCGTGAGATAGGCGGGGTAGCTGTCCTCATAGTAGACATACTGGCACGGAACGGCGACATAGCAGTAATGCCCGCCGTAGGATTCGACCTGCTTTTGCAGCGCGGCGTTGTCCTCCGCGACGAGCTTTGCCTGCGCGCGGATGTCGTCATCGCTCATGGCGGGATCGTAAAGCTGCGGCAGCAGGACATCGTCCGTGACGACAGTCTCGTTGACCACGGGACGGCGGAAAACGTTCAGATCGGCCCATGTGACGGCCTTGAGCGCGGGAGTTCGCCAGGCGGCGTAGTCGCAGAACAGGGTCTCGAGGTCATCGAAGACCTGACCGCTGAGGACCGATTCCGCCGTGATCTCGGGAAAGGCGGAGAGGTTGCGGTTTTCGTAGTAGGAGTAGCGGTTTTTCGGCAGCAGGATGGTCGCAGCCATCAGGACGAGCAGCACGCCGGAAAAGAGCAAGGCCATCGCCCATTCACAGATACGTTTCATGCGCAGACACCTCCTTTTTCAGAAGCGGAAATAGATAAAGGGATTGAACGAGCCCGTGACGAGCCTGCAGTAGGAAAGCGCGAGCAGTGCGAGGGAGGCGAGCTTCGGTCCCACGATGAGGATGCCGCGGGAGAGCTTGCTGTTATGCTTTTCAAGCGCCGTTTCGAGCAGGTTTTTGACCGGCAGGGCAGCAATGCAGCAGAGCAGCAGCTCCGGCCAGAATTCAAGCGCGTAGTACACGGCGCGGCTGTCGCAGAGGGCGGGGGCGCGGCCGAACATCGCGGCCATGTAGCACAGCGCAGCGCCGATATCGTCCGCGCGGAAGAGCACCCAGCTCAAAATGACGAGCAGCATGGCGTAGACATGCTGCAAAAGAGACGGAAGGCGCGAGAGCGCCTTACCCCAGAGAAACTTTTCGCCGATGAGCAGCACAAAGAACCACAGGCCCCACGCGATGAATGTCCAGTTGGCCCCGTGCCAGAGGCCCGTGAGTGCCCAGACGAGAAAGAGGTTCAGAATATTGCGCGCGCGGGAGCAGCGGTTGCCGCCGAGGGGAATGTAGACATAGTCGCGGAACCACGTGGAGAGCGAGATGTGCCAGCGCCGCCAGAACTCGGTGACGCTGCGGGAGACATAGGGATAGTTGAAGTTTTCAAGAAAGTGGAAGCCGAACATCCGGCCAAGGCCGATGGCCATGTCGGAATAGGCGGAAAAGTCGAAATAAATCTGAAACGTGTAGGCGACGGCGCCGAGCCACGCAAGGGCCACCGAGGGGGAGACGGCGGAAAAGGCGGCGTCGGCGATCTGCGCGACAGCGTTGGCGAGCAGCATCTTCTTAGCAAGGCCGAAGAGAAAGCGCACTGAGCCCGCGGAGAATTCGGAGACGGACTCGTGCCGCTCGTCGATCTCGTCTGCGACCGTGGTGTAGCGCACGATGGGACCGGCGACGAGCTGGGGGAAAAACGAGATATAGAGCGCGAGCTTGAGCGGATTTTTCTGCACGGCGGCAGCATCGCGGAAAACGTCGATCACATAGCTGAGACCCTGGAAGGTAAAAAATGAGATGCCGATGGGCAGCGTGACCTGCGGCACGGGGATAAAGGGCATCAGGGCGTGGAGCATCTCGCCGAAAAAGCCCGCGTACTTAAACCAGCCGAGAAGACCGAGCCCCAGCACAGCCGCGAGCGTCACGCCTGCCTTTCGGACGGCGGGACGGTGCTTTGCCCCCGCGAGGAGCCCGCAGCAGTAGTTGATGACGATGGAGAGCAGCATGAGCAGCAAAAACTTCGGCCCGCCGCAGGCGTAGAAGGCGAGGCTGAACGCGAGCAGGATGAAATTCCGTGCCCCGCGGTACCGCCGCGGCACCGTAAAATAAAGAACGAGCAGGCAGGGAAGAAAGAAAACAAGAAAGCTGACACTGCTGAAGACCATCGCAAACGAGCTCCTGTCGAATAGATTTTGTGTGCAAAGTTTCCTCAATATAGCACTTTTTTTCAAAAATTGCAAGAGCACCGCATTTTGCGCCGATTTGGACGTTTTTGGGGAAATGTCACTTGACAAAACGCACAAACATGGTAGAATACGATTCGGCGAAAGCCATAAGTGAATACTTCATCGAGAGTGGTTGAGGGATCGGCCCTATGACACCACGACAACCTGCCCGAAGAGGCAAGGTGCCAAATCCGACGAACGAATCGAAAGATGAGGAAGAGCAGAAAGCGCGATACTCTGTCGGTTCGACAGAGTATTTTTTGTTTTTCCCAACAACGAGAAAGGAAGAAAAAGAACCATGGCAAAACGTTTATTCACCTCCGAATCCGTCACCGAGGGGCATCCCGACAAGATCTGCGACCAGATCTCCGACGCGGTGCTTGACGCCATCCTTGAAAAAGACCCCAACGGCCGCGTGGCCTGCGAGACGACCGTCTCCACTGGCCTTGTCCACATCATGGGCGAGATCACCACGAGCTGCTATGTCGACATCCCGAAGATCGCGCGCGACGTCATCCGCGACATCGGCTACGACCGCGCGAAGTACGGCTTCGACTGCGACACCTGCGGCGTTATCACGAACATCGACGAGCAGAGCGGTGATATCGCGATGGGCGTCGACAACTCCTTTGAAAATAAGGAAAGCGGCGCGAGCGAGCTCGACAACGGCGCGGGCGACCAGGGCATGATGTTCGGCTACGCCTGCACCGAGACCCCTGAGCTCATGCCGCTCGCAATCTCTCTTTCCCACAAGATGGCAAAGAAGCTGACCGACGTGCGCAAGCAGGGCCTTGTCGACTATCTCCGTCCCGACGGCAAGACGCAGGTGACGGTCGAGTACGACGAAAACGGTAAGCCCGTCCGCGTTGACACCGTTGTCCTCTCCACCCAGCACGCGCCGGAGGCCTCTCTTGAGACCATCCGCAAGGACATGATCGAGCTTGTCATCAAGCCGACTGTTCCCGCGGAGCTGATGGACGAGAACACCAAGATTTATGTTAACCCGACCGGCCGCTTCGTCATCGGCGGCCCGCAGGGCGACAGCGGCCTGACCGGCCGCAAGATCATCGTCGACACCTACGGCGGCCGCGGCGCGCACGGCGGCGGTGCCTTCTCGGGCAAGGACTCGTCCAAAGTGGACCGCTCGGCGGCCTATGCCGCGCGCCACATCGCCAAGAACCTCGTGGCGGCGGGCGTCGCCGACCAGATTCTGGTCGAGCTGAGCTACGCCATCGGCATCGCGCAGCCGCTGTCGATCTATGTTGACACCTACAATTCACCCCGTCCCGCGGCGCTGGCCGGCATGACCGACGGCGAGATCGCCCGCCGCATCGGGAAGCTCTTCGACCTGCGTCCCGCAGCCATCGTGAAACGTTTCGGCCTGAAAAACCCGATCTTCGAGGCCACGGCCTCCTACGGACACTTCGGCAACCGCCCCTATAAGGCGGTGGAGAAGGTCTGGGAGAACGGTGTCGAGACCGAGCGCGAGATCGAGTTCTTCGGCTGGGAGAAACTCGATGCCGTGGATCGGATCCGAAAGGAATTCGGCCTTTAGCGTCCGGATATGCTGAAAAATCGGGGCGTCCGTGGCGGATGCCTCGATTTTTGTGCGGAATGAACATACTAACCGGCCGTTTTCGTGCGTTTGTCCTTCGAAAAATAGAACCGAAAATACCGCTTATGGAATGAAGTTGCCTCTGATTAATAGAACCAAAACATTTAATTTATTATGAAAAAGGCATTTTTGATTTTAGGACTCGTAGCCGTGTCGGCCGCAGCCGGCGGACTTACGGCGTGGACGGTTTCCGCGGACCGCGGAGACTCCGTCGCATACATCGAGCGCGAGGTGGAACGTACGCCCGCGCTGGGGACGCAATTTACATCTTACCAG
>OGYJ01001230.1_pt1 | contig 21083 bp, 12 predicted proteins | sample 1576531 | NCBI WGS metagenome assembly OGYJ01 (sample SAMEA3541574, study PRJEB24748) | human gut metagenome | biome: human gut; feature: human-associated habitat; material: faeces | place: China | collected 2012 | reverse complement strand
CATCCAGTATTATCTGCGCTTTTGGCTTAGCAGCTGCCGCACCTCGCTCGCCGTAGCGGCACTTAGAATTATGCGGTATTGCCTTATGATTATTTTCTCCCCTTTCTGCCCATACTCCGGTTGGAAAGGGGAGAACTGTTATGACGAAGCATACCCGCCGCGTGCTGGAGCTGGGTGCCGGTCTGGCGCTGGCGCTGACTGTTGTACTTACCGCCTATGCCGATTGGCACCGGCGCACCGCCGCCCGGGTGCGTGCTGACACCGTGCGGCTGCACATCTTAGCCAACAGCGATACTTGGGATGACCAGCTGCTGAAATTACAGGTGCGGGATGCCGTGCTGGCCGCCCTGCCGCCCGCCGTGACGCAGGCGCAAAGCCCGCAGCAGGCTGTCCGTGCGCTGCAGACGGCGCTGCCCGCTTTGCAGGCTGCAGCCGACAGCGTCCTGCACCGCGCCCACAGCCCGCAAACGGCTGCACTGCGGCTGGAGCGCCACAACTTTTCTGCCCGCGATTACGGCAGCTTTTCTCTGCCCGGCGGGGAGTACACCGCCCTGCGCATAGAGCTGGGCACCGCGCAGGGCCGCAACTGGTTCTGTGTGCTGTATCCCTCGCTCTGCATTTCCGGCAGCACCGCCGCCTACCCCAGCGCCGATGAAAACGCGCTGGTGTTCGGCCGGTTTGAGGTAAGGTTGGCGGTTGCGGACTTTATAAGAAATCGAAAGTAGATAAAAGATAATAGATAATAGATAATAAAAAATGTGGAATTTTTGCCCACAGGGCAAAAACAAAATTTTAGCGGCGCATGCGCCGCGATCCACCGATTTTATTATCTTTTATCTTTTATCTATTATCTTTATTTGTACCCACAAAAGGACACCACCATGCTAAACTTCATCTTGGGCCCCTCCGGCTCGGGCAAATCGCATACCATGCTCGCCGCCCTGCGCGCACGCGCGGCGCGGGGGGAGCGCAGCATCCTGATCGTGCCGGAGCAGTTTACCTCCTCCACCGAGGGGCAGCTCTACCGCACGCTGGGGGACAGCCTTTCCGCCTATGTCGAAAGCTACTCCTTCACCTCGCTGGCGGAGGCCCTGCTGCGCCGCTACGGCGGGGCGGCCGTGCCCACCCTGACCGAGGCGGGCCGTGCCCTGCTGCTGCGCCGGGCGGCGGATTCGCTATTGGACAAGGTCGTGTACTACAGCCGCCAGCGGCGCAGCGCCGCCTTTTGCGAGAAGGCTGCCCAGACTGTCAGCGAGCTGAAAAGCGCCGGTGTAACGCCGGAAATGCTGGCGGACTATGCAAAGGCCCCCGGGGCCGACCGCGAAAAGCTGGATGAACTGGCCCTGATCTATGCCGCGTATGAGGGGCTGCTGGCCCAGAGCGCCATGGACCCCGGCGACCGCCAGCAGCGCGCAGCGGAGCGGCTGGACGCGGCCTTCTTTGCGGGGCGCGCCGTATACATTGACGAGTTTGATACCTTTAATGCGCCGAAGCGCGCCCTGCTGGCGGCCATGCTGCCGGTGGCCGATGTAACGGTCTGCCTTTGCTGTGACGGCGAGCAGGACCGGGACGGCGGCATGGGGCTGTTCAGCGGTGCCAAAAATGTGGTCAATACCCTCAAGCGGATGGCGGCAGAGGCCGGTGTGCCCACCCATACCGAGCTGCTGACCGAGGACCGCCGCCATGCCGATGCCCCGGCGTTGGCCGAGCTGGGCCTGCTGCTGGCGGACCCTGCCTATACGCCGGAGGCCGTGGTAGACCCGGTGCATCCGGCCATTACCTACCACGCGGCGGCATCCCGTCAGGCCGAGGCCAAGGCGGTGGCCGCCGAGATCGCGGCCCGCGCGCGGCAGGGCACCCCCTACAGCCGCATGGCGGTCATATGCCGCAATGCGGAGCAGTACCTTGCCCCGCTGCGGTATGAGTTCCGTCTGCAGGGCATACCGCTTTTCTGCGATGAGGCCACTACCCCCGAAAACACCGCCCCGGCGCGGGCGGTCCATGCCGCGCTGGAGCTTTTGCGCGGCGTGTCGAGCCGCAGCGTGCTGCGCCTGCTCAAGACCGGGCTGGTCGATCTGCCGGAAAGCCAGCAGTGTGCCCTTGAAAACTACGCCTACACATGGCAGCTGACCGCCGCCGATTGGCGGGAGCCCTTTACCCGCAGTGCGGCGGGGTATGACGGCCATGACTCCGAGCAGGACCGGCAGGTGCTGGCCGATGCCGAGTGCGCCCGCGCCTTCCTTATGGAGCGGCTGGCGGACTTTGTCCCCAAGGCGGCCGGTGCCCCCGCAGCGGCACTGACCAAGCAGATCTTCCTGTTTTTGCAGTCCCTCGGAGCTGAGAAGGCGCTTGAGAGCCTTGCAGAGAAGCTGCGCGCAGAGGGCCGCCTGCCCGAGGCGGATGAGGTCCTGCGCGAATGGAATGTCGTTATGGGGCTGCTTGACCAGCTTGCCCGTCTGCTGGGCAGTGAAAAGCTGCCCCCTGCCGAGTATGCCGAGCTTTTTACGCTGCTGCTGCGCACGACCGACATGGGGCATATCCCCCAGAGCCTTGACAGCGTGATCGTGACAACGGCGGGCCGTATGCGCCTGCCCGAGACCGATGCCGTCTTTGTGGTCGGCCTGCTGGAGGGGGAGTTCCCCCAGACGCCCGGCGATCAGGGCCTGCTGACCCACGCCGACCGCGACATTATGATGGAGCAGGGCGCCGAGCTGCCCGACTGCTTTGCCAACAAGGTGCTGCGCGAGGGGATCTGCTTTTACAAGGCGCTGACCGTGGCACGCAGCTATCTCTGGCTCAGCTGGCCCGCAGCGGCCCATGCCGAGGATGCCGCCCCCGCCAGTGCTGCGCTGGCACCGATTTTGCAGTATCTGCAGGTGCCGCCCCGCACCCCCACGGCGGTGCAGCTGGCTGCCGCCCCGGCCGCTGCGCTTGATGTGCTGGGCATGCTCAGTCAGGACCCAGACCGGCAGTGTGCCGGTGCGGCAGTGTGCGCCGTGTTGGACGCTGACCCTGCGCTGGCCCCCGCCTACGCCGCTGTGCGCCGTGCGGTGGACACCGCCGGGGCAGAGCAGCGGGTCGAGGATACTGCCGCGCTGGAGGCATTGCTTGGGCGGGGGCTGCGCATCAGCCCCACCCGGTTTGAAAAATACCAGAGCTGCCCCTTTGGCTATTTTCTGCAGTACATCATCAAGGCTGCGCCCCGCAAAAAGGCCGAGCTTGCCCCCAATATAAGCGGCACGCTGACCCACTGGGTGCTGGAAAACGCCCTGCGCCGCCGCGGCGAGGCGTTCAAGACGCTGACGCCGGAGGAGGTGGAGGCCCTTGTCGATGCGCTGGTGGACGAATATGTGGCCGAAAACCTGCCCGGCATGACGGTGCGGATGGACTACCTGATCGGCCGGATACGGCGCAATCTGGTGGGACTGCTGGGCTTTATCCAGCGCGATCTTCAGCAGTCGGGCTTTCGCCCCGTTGCGTTTGAGCTGCGCATTGACGACCGCCCCGATGCCGAAAACCCGGACGCCCCCCGCATCGACCCGGTGCAGCTTGCCGATGGGGCGGGGCATACGGTGCGCATTGTCGGCACGGTGGACCGTGTCGATGCGATGCCGCTGGAAAAACGGGGCAAGACCTATCTGCGGGTCGTGGACTACAAGACCGGCGGCAAGGAGTTCAAGCTGAAGGAGGTCTACTACGGTCTGGATTGCCAGATGCTGCTGTACCTCTTTACGCTGGAGCGCAACGCGCAGGCGGCCTTCCCCGGTGCTGCGGCGGCGGGGGTAGAGTACCTGCTGGCCGACCCTGCACCCGAGAGCGTTGACCGCCGCGAGCTGACCGAGGAGGCCGACCCCGCGCCGACCTACCCGATGAACGGCCTGCTGCTTGATGACGAGAGCATCTACCGTGCCATGGATACCAAAGGCACCGGTGAGTTTGTGCCGCTGAGCTTCAGCACCAAGACCGGCAAGGTGCTGAACAGCAAAAGCACGCTGGCCGATGAGGCGAAGCTGGGCCGCATCCGGGATCATCTGGACGGCCTGCTCATCGATATGGCGGAAAACCTGTACAGCGGCCGCATTGACGCCGAGCCGCTCTGCCCCGGCGGCGGCAAAAGCCCCTGCACCTACTGTGACTTCCGCTGCGCCTGCACCCACCGCGACGGGGAACACGAACGGACGATTTCGATCAAGGACGACCCGTTTGCGGAATGAGAACGCCTTCCCCCTAGGGGGAAGGTGTCTGCGGCCCCGACCGCAGACGGATGAGGGGCGGCGCGGCCATGGCAGCCCGTGAAGGGGAGGCCGCGGCAAGGCTGCCCCTCGTCAGTCGCCTGCGGCGACAGCTTCCCCCTAGGGGGAAGCTTTTCTACATAAAGGAGACACCCCATGCCAGAACAACCCAAGATACAATTCACCCCGGCTCAGGCGGCAGCGATCAAGGCGCGGGGCGGCAGCCTGCTGGTGTCGGCGGCTGCCGGCTCGGGCAAGACCCGTGTGCTGGTCGAGCGCGTGGTGGGGCTTATCACAGACCCGGAGCACTCGGCGGATGCCGATTCGCTGCTGATCATGACCTTCACAAATGCGGCGGCGGCCAAGCTGCGGGCTGACATCACGGCCCGCCTTGCGCAGGAGGTGCGCGCCCACCCCGGCAATACCAACCTGCGCCGCCAGCAGCTGCTTTTGCAGCGCGCGTCTATCGGCACGGTGGATGCCTTTTGCCTGCATTTTGTGCAGCAGCATTTTGCCATGCTCGATGTACCCCCTGACTTTACGACCGCCGAGGAGGCCGACCTTGCCCGCATTGAGCAGGAAACATTGGCCGCCACGCTGGAGACAGCCTATCAGGACGCCGACTTCCGCGCCTTTGCCGACCTGTACGACCGGGGCCGTACCGACAGCACGGCCGGGGATGCGGTCCTCGACCTCTATCACTTTACCCGGGCATTGCCCCACCCGGCGGCATCGCTGACTGCGTTTGCTGAAATGTGGCAGCAGGAGACCCCGCCGCAGCAGACCGAATGGGGCCGTGAGCTGCTGGGCATCGCGCTGGCCCGGGCGCAGGGCGTCAAGGCGCTGCTGGACAGCGGCGCAGCCATTGCAGCGCGGGACGAAAAGGCCGATGCCGCCTACACGGCCGTCATGCTTGATGATGCCGCCCGGGTCGAGAACCTCTGCTACCATCTGGAGCGGGGTGATTGGGATAAATGCCTGTCGGCGCTTGAGCTGGTTCTGTCGGGCTGGCGTGCGGCGGGGCGCATCAAGGGCGGCAAGGACGCAAACCAGTCTGCCGCCGCTGCGTCCGAGCTGCGCGACCGCGCAAAAAAGCAGCTTGAAAGCCTGCGCCGGGATGCACTGCTCTGCACGGCTGAGGAATTTGCAGCTGACCGCCGCCGCGCTGCGCCGCTGGTGGCAGCTCTTGTGCGGGTAACGCAGACCTTTGCCGATAACTGCTTTGCCGCGAAATGTGCTGAAAAGGTGCTGGACTACGCGGATTATGAGCATCTGACGCTTGATCTGCTCGTCAATGAGCGCAACGAACGCACGCCGCTGTGCCGCACGGTCAGCAGCCGCTACACGGCGGTGCTGGTGGACGAGTATCAGGACACGAACGCCCTGCAGGACGCCATCTATTTTGCGCTGGCCCGCCCCGAGGCGGACAACCTTTTCTTCGTGGGCGACATCAAGCAGAGCATCTACCGGTTCCGCCTGGCAGATCCCGGCATCTTTGTGGACAAGCAGCAGCAGTGGAAACCCCACCCGCAGCCGGCCCCAAGTCCGGCCACGCTGGCGCTGGATGCAAACTTCCGCAGCGCACCCGGCGTGATCGCGGGCATCAACTATCTGTTTGAGGTGTTTTTCACGCAGGGGCTGGGCGGCGTACCCTATGGGGACGGCCAGCGGCTTGTCGTGGGCGGGGATAAAAGCGCCGCCTATCAGGGCCTGTGCGAGATTGATGTCATTGACGGGGCCGATACCGCAGGCGATGCCGCTGTCATTGCCGGGCGCATCGCCGAGATGGTCAAAACCGGCTTTGCCGTGCGCGGCAAGGAGGGGGTGCGCCCCTGCCGGTATGAGGACTTCTGCATCCTGCTGCGCGGTCGCAAGGGCTTTGCCGATTATGAGGGTGCGCTGCGCACGGCGGGCATCCCGGTCTTTGCGGATTCCGCCGCCGATCTGCTCGATGAGCCGCATATCCGTCCCTTTGCGGCGCTGCTGCGCGTCATCGACAACCCGGCGCAGGATATTCCGCTGGCAGCTGTGCTGCTGAGCCCGATGTTCCCCTACACGGCGGACGACCTTGTTGCGCTGCGCCGTGCAAGGCCCAACGGCAGTCTGTACGGGGCGGTCCTTGGCGGGGAGCAGGCGCGGTTTGCCCCCTTTACCGAGGCACTGGCCGAGTACCGCCGCCTTGCACGCACCCTGCCGGTGGAGGAGCTGCTCGGGGAACTGCTGGCCCGCACCGGCTATCTTGCCGCCGTGGGTGCGCTGCCCGACGGCCTGCGCTGCCGCGAGGATCTGCTCAGCTTTACAGCGTGGGCTGCCGGGGCAGGGCGCGCGGGGCTGCCCGCGCTGATACGCGCGATGGACGCTGCTGCCCACAACGGCGGACTGAACCAGAGCGCAGGCGGGCAGACCCGCCCCGGCTGTGTTTCCATCATGACGGTACACCGCTCCAAGGGGCTGGAATTTCCGGTCGTTTTTGTGGCGGACACGGCCCACCAGTTTAACCAGAGCGACGCTGTGCGGCCGGTGCTGACCCACAGCCGCCTCGGCGTGGGCGTCATGCTGCGTGCGCCGCGGGCGGCCAAGCGGTTTAAAACGCTGCCCTATGCGGCGCTGGCGCAGGCCATCCGCACCGAGACCTTGAGCGAGGAGATGCGTGTGCTGTATGTTGCGCTGACCCGCGCGCAGGATGCGCTGATCATCACAGTGCCGCTCAAACGAACTGACAGCGCGCTGAAGCTGCCCGCCCTCTGCGCCGCAGCCGAGGCCACCGGCCCGGAGTCGATGCGCGGCATGGGCAGCTGGGCCGGGTGGCTGCTGACTGCTGCAATGCTGCACCCGGGCAGCGATGCGCTTTGGGCGCGCACGAACTTTCTGCCGCACCACCGCAAAACCGGTGTGCCGCTGGACATCCGGCTGCTGCCCCTGCCCGACCAGACGGAGCAGCCGCCTGCGCCGCCCGCCGCTGCGGCGGACCCTGTGCTGGTGGCGCAGCTGCGGGCCAGCTTTGCTTGGCAAAGCCCCCGCGCCGCGCTCGAAAAAGTCCCCGCCAAGGTCAGCGTCAGCGCGGTGGCCCACGCCGCCCGCCCGGTTGCGCTGGAGCGCCCGGCCTTTCTGCAAAAAAGCGGCATGACCGGCGCCGAGCGCGGCACCGCCATCCACGCCTTTATGCAGAGCGTGCCCTTTGACGGCCCGGCCCCCGATCTGACGGCCGAGGTACAGCGGCAGACCGGGCTGCAGCTGCTGGACGCTGCGCTGGCGGATAAGCTGGATCTGGACGCCGTGCGCCCCTTCTTTGACAGTGCGGTCTGGCGGCGAATCCGGCTGGCTCGCCGCATCCTGCGCGAGGAGCCGTTCATCACGGCGCTGCCCGCCGCCGACATTACCCCCGCCGCACAGCAGGGGAGCGCCGCCGGGGCCGAGGTACTGGTGCAGGGCATTGCCGACCTTGTGCTGGTGTTTGACGAGCATGCCGAGATCCTTGACTACAAGACCGACCGCAGCCGCGATGCGCAGTATTATATTGACGAATACGCCGCCCAGCTGCGGCTTTACCGCCGGGCGTTTGCCCAGCGGTTGAGCGTGCCGGTGACGAAGCTGACGATCTACAGCTTTGCTATCGGAGATGAGATTGATGTGCCGCTTGGCTAAAGAAGGAGCGGCATTCTCGATGCCCCGCAGCCATATTTTTACTGCCCCATAACCAAAAAACGACCGATGGCTTTTGCACCATCGGTCGTTTTTTATGCTGTTACGCCTGCCGGAACCGGCTCAGGAACTCAACGGTCTTGGGGTTCTGCGGGCGCTCAAAGATGTCGGCGGGTGTGCCCTCCTCACAGATGACGCCGTCCGCCATGTAGACTACATGGGTCGATACATCGCGGGCAAAGGCCATCTCATGGGTGACGACAAGCATCGTCAGCCCCTCCTTTGCCAGCTGGCGCATGACGGCCAGCACCTCGCCCACCATCTGGGGGTCCAGCGCGGAGGTCGGCTCGTCAAACAGCAGCACCTCGGGCTGCATGGCCAGCGCGCGGGCAATCGCCACACGCTGCTTCTGCCCGCCGGAAAGCTGGCGCGGCTTGGCATGGATATAGGGGGCCATGCCGACCTTCTCCAGATTGTCCAGTGCGGTGCGCTCGGCGGCCTCCTTGTCCATGTGCAGCACATAGCGCAGGCCCGCCGTGCAGTTGTCCAGCACCGTCATATTGTTGAAAAGGTTAAAGCTCTGGAACACCATGCCCACCTTGGCGCGGTAGGCGCACGGGTCGCTGCCCTTGGCCGTGATGTCATTGCCGTGGAACAGCACCTTGCCGTTCGTGGGGGTCTCCAGCAGGTTGATGCAGCGCAGCAGGGTCGATTTGCCGCTGCCGGACGCGCCGATGATGCAGGTGACATCACCGGGGTTGACGGTGAAATCCACATCGCGCAGAACGACATGGGTGCCGAAGCTCTTGGAGAGGTGGCGTACCTCAATAACAGGCTCAGACATGGGCTGCGCCTCCCTTCATATCCAGATTCTGGGACTCATGGTTCGGGTCCGGGGCATTGTACATGCCGCTGGTGTAGGCCAGCGAGTCGGTCGTGTTCAGGTCGTAGTTCTGCGGGCCGTCGAGCGCTTTCTCCCACAGGCGCAGCAGGTAGCTGGCAAACAGGGTCATCGTCAGGTAGATGACCATGACGATGGCAGCGCTCTCAAAATAGGTGTACAGTGCGCCGACCACGCTCTTGTGGACAAAGAACAAATCGGTGATCGAGATGACCGACAGCACCGAGGTGTCCTTGATGTTGATGATGAAGTTGTTGCCGATCTGCGGGATGATGTTGCGCAGCGCCTGCGGCAGAATGACGTGGAGCATCGTCTGCCAGTGGTTCATGCCGATGGCCTTGGCACCCTCGGTCTGGCCCGGGTCAATGGACACGATGCCGCCGCGGACTGTCTCCGCCATATAGGCACCGGTGTTGATGGAAACGATGAAGAAGCCTGCCTGCCACATGCCCATCTTGATGCCGAACACCTGCAAAAGACCGTAGTAGATGAACACGGCCTGCACGATCATCGGTGTACCGCGGAACAGCTCTACATAGCAGCGCAGGAAGATGTGCAGGATTTTCAGCAGTACACGCTTCCACGCCGGGTCGCGCTGCTTGTCGATGGGGATGGTCTGCAGTGCGCCGACCGCAAAGCCGATCAGGCAGCCGAAAAATGTGCCGACCAGCGCCAGCAGCAGGGTCGTGCCCGCGCCGCGCAGATACGAAAAGCCGTACTTCTGCAGCACTGTGGCACAGTTCATGAAAAAGTCTTGCATGAAATTCTCCTTTGTGATTTCTTCACTTTACCAACACCGAAGCCCCTGCCGCACAAAACGGCAGGGGCAGGCGGGCAAAATTACTCGCTCAGGGGCTGAACGCTGATGGCGTCGTCCATCATGGCGTTGTAATCATCAGCGGTCATCGTGGACAGGACCTCGTTGATGGCGCTCTGCAGGGCGGTGTTGCCCTTCTTCATCGAGATGCCGATGTTGATGTCCTCCTCGCTGACCTTGAAGTCATTGTCGCCGCCGCCGAAATCCAGCAGCGTGAAGTCGGGGTAGGCGACCAGCGCGGCCTGCGCGGTGGGACGGTCGGTGACAACGATGTCGCAGGCACCGCTGTTCAGGGCCACCAGCATGGCAGGCGCGGTCTCCTGCGCGGGCAGGATGTTGGCGTTCTCGATCTGGGGCAGGCAGGTGTCATACCAGATGGTGCCCAGCTGGCTGGTGGCGGTCGCACCGGCCAGATCGGCCACGCTTGCTGCACTGGCGTAGGCGCTGTCCTTCTTCGTCAGGGTGACGATCGAGGCGTAGTAGTAAGGGTTGCTGAAATCGACCTGTGCAGCGCGCTCAGCCGTGATGGACTGACCGGCGATGACGCAGTCCACATCGCCGGTCATGACGGCGGGAATCAGGCTGTCCCAGTCCAGCTTGACGATCTGGACCTTCTGGCCCAGTGCCTCGCCGATCTTCTTGGCCATCATGACATCGTAGCCGTAGGCGTAGTCGCTGGAACCACGAATCGCAACGGCGCCGTTGGAATCATCGCTCTGGGTCCAGTTGTAGGGGGCGTAAGCGCACTCCATCGCAACGGTCAGGGTGGTGGGGTCGCCATCGCCGTCCGGGGCACCGGCAGCATCCGCAGTGGCCGCAGTGCTCTCAGCAGCAGGGGCGGCGGAGGTGTCGGCGCTGGAGCCGCAGGCGGTCAGACCGGCGGCCAGCAAACCGGCCATGGTCAGTGCAAGCATTTTCTTGAGTTTCATCTTGAACTCTCCTTTACCTTTATAAGTGTTTCCCTCATATTCATGCAAAAAGCCCCGGCGTCCTGATTGCGGATACCGGAGCTTGAAACATGATGTTGCCGGATAGCGCAGCGTGCGGCCGCGCCCTTGCGGCTATGTATAAATATTACTCTATAGGAGCCGGTTTGTCAAGTGCCGATTACACTCAAACAGTGGCTTTTGCTTCGGGCGCATCGCAGGTGGTGTAGCTCTTGACGCTGTGGAACACAATGTTCAGGCCCAGCACGATCAGCAGCACTGCAAGGATCAGCTGCAGGCCGTTGGCGATAAAGACAGCGCCCCAAGTGGTCTCACCGGCAGGGATGGCGGTGGACGCAGCGGCGGAGATGGCCTTGACCATCGCAATCAGGCGCTGCACCAGTGCGGTGAAGGTGACGCAGAGCATGATGACCAGCGGCGGGAAGAGCATCTTGTTGTTGCGGCCCGTGACCTTGAGGAAGACGCACAGGGTAGCCAGGACCAGCGCGCTCAGCAGCTGGTTGGCGGAACCGAACAGCGGCCAGATGTTGGCATAGCCGATCTGGGTCAGCAGGAAGCCGAAGGCCAGGGTGATGAAGGTAGAGAAGTAGACGTTGCAGAACAGCTTGCGCCAGCCCTCGGCATGCTCCATATCGTCAACGCTGAACAATTCCTGGAAGCTCATACGGCCGATACGGGCCACGGCATCCAGACTGGTCAGGGCCAGAGCGGAAACGCACATCGTCATAAAGACGGTAGCGATGGAGACGGGCACGCCGAACATCTCAAAGAAACCGGCAACGCCGCGGCTGAAGATCTGGAACGGAGTACCGGCGGCAGGGGTGCCGTCCGCAGCGGCGGCAGCACCGGCAACACACAGGGCCAGGACAGCCAGCAGGCTTTCCAGCACCATGGCGCCGTAGCCAACCTTGAGCATGTCTTTCTCATTCTCAACGGTCTTGGAAGAAGTACCGGAGGAAACCAGGCTGTGGAAGCCGGAGACAGCGCCGCAGGCGACGGTGACGAACAGGATGGGGAACATGGTGCCCAGCTTCTCATTGTTGAAGCCGGTGAAAACAGGCAGGTTCATCGTGGGGTGGGCAACCAGCAGGCCGATGACGGCACCGGCGATCATTGCGCCGAACATAAAAGTGGTCATATAGTCGCGGGGCTGCTTGAGCATCCACATCGGCAGAACCGCGGCAAAGAAGATGTAAACGAAGGTGATGTAGCTCCATGCGGCCTTGCCGAACACCAGCGGGCAGTTCATGCCGACGGCAAAGGACAGGACGATAAAGACGATGCCGATGACGGCCTCGCGCCAGCCGGAGAAGTTGAACTTCTTCTGGATGAAGCCGAACACAACGGCGAACACCATGAACATGATGGAGACCATGCCGGCTGCACCATTGGTGAAGGCGGCCTCGACCTGTGCGCCCTCTGCATCAAAGGCGTTGAAGGTGCCGGCAACCATGTCTGCAAAGGCAGCAATGACGATGCCGCAGAACAGCCAGCAGAACAGCAGGAACAGCTTGCGGCCGGTCTTGCCGATGTACTTCTCGATCAGCAGGCCCATGGATTTGCCGTCGTTCTTGACGGAAGCGTACAGAGCGCCGAAGTCAGTGACAGCGCCGAAGAAGACGCCGCCGATCAGCACCCAGAGCAGCACAGGCAGCCAGCCGAAGGCCGCAGCCTGAATGGCACCGGTAACAGGGCCGGCACCGGCAATGGAGGAGAACTGGTGCGCAAACACCGTCCAGCCGTTGGTGGGAACATAATCCTTGCCATCCTCCAGCCGCACAGCAGGAGTCTTGGCGTTGGGGTCAACACCCCAGGTCTTGGCGAGCCAACGACCGTATCCGGCGTACGCACATACCAGAACGACCGCGGCAATCAGAACGATTACAAGCGTATTCATTTGAATGAATCCCTCTTTCCTAATAGATTTTACAATCGCTTGTGCACTTTACTTTACTGCTATGTTCTTTGTTTGTCAACACATTGTTCACAAAATAGCAATATGCTGATTTTTGGTGCAAAATGTAGAAAATTTGTGGTTTGTTTTGTCTGCTTTGCTGCGTTGACAAAGGGAGAAGGAGGGGATAGTATAAGGGTAGAAACGGATGAAACATTTCCATGCTCGTGAAGCGGCAAACTGACAGGGAGCGCCGTAGGGGCGGATTCCATATCCGCCCGTGGCCGTGCGCGGTGGGGAAAACCTCCCGAGCGCACAGGAAATGCGCCCTGCGGTCTGCCGTGGATATTCTATCTGTCTATTATAGTAAAGGAGACATCTCATGAAACAGTGGCTGAAAGACGCAGTGTTCTATGAAATCTACCCCCAGAGCTTCTATGATACCAACGGCGACGGCATCGGTGATTTGCGAGGCATTATTGCCAGGCTCGACTATATCAGGGACTTGGGCTGCAATGCCCTGTGGATCAACCCCTGCTTTGATTCGCCGTTCAAGGATGCGGGCTATGATGTGCGCGACTACAAAAAGATCGCCCCGCGCTACGGCACGAACGAGGACGCCGCCGCGCTGTTCAGGGCCGCGCATGAGAAGGGCATCCGTGTCCTGTTTGACCTCGTCCCCGGCCACACCAGCGAGGAACACGAGTGGTTCAAGGCCAGCTGCCGACCCGAAAAGAACGAATACTCCGACCGCTTCATCTGGACGGATTCCTGCTTTGCCAGCGGCGACGGCATGCCCTTCATCGGCGGCGAGACCCCGCGCAACGGCACCTACATTCTCAACTTCTTCAAGTGCCAGCCTGCGCTGAACTACGGTTACGGTAAGATCAACCAGAAGTGGCAGAAGCCCACCGATGACCCCGCCTGCGTGGCAACGGTGGAGGCCATGAAGGATGTCATGCGATTCTGGCTGGACATGGGCTGCGACGGCTTCCGCGTCGATATGGCGTCGAGCCTTGTAAAGAATGACACTAAGAACAAAAAGTACACCTGCAAAATCTGGCGCAATATCCGGGATATGCTGGACGTCGAGTACCCCGAGGCCGCGCTCATCGCCGAGTGGAACGGCCCGCGCATGTCGCTGAAAAACGGCTTTGACATGGACTTTTATCTCAATTGGCAGGGCAACGGCTACAGCTGGCTCATGCGCAACTATGACGGTGCAATGGACTCGAACCCGCACAACATCGGCAAGGCGTACTTCTGCAAGAACTCCGGCACCGGCATTGACAAATTCCTGGACGAGTACCTGCCGGCCTACAAGGCCACCCACAAGGACGGTCTGTGGTGCTTCATCACCTGCAACCATGACACGATCCGCCCCTCCGCGGGCCTGACGACTGACGAGCTGCGGCTGGCCTACGCGACAATTTTCACGCTGCCCGGTGCGCCCTTCGTCTACTACGGTGACGAGATCGGTATGCGCTATCTGCCGCTGCCCACCAAGGAGGGCGGCTACTTCCGCACGGGCTCCCGCACGCCGATGCAGTGGGACGACACGGCCAACCACGGCTTCTCTACCGCCGACGCGCAGGATATCTATCTGCCTGTGGACACTGCCGCCGATGCTCCCACCGTGGCCGCCCAGGCGGACGACCCCGACAGCCTGCTGAACAGCGTGAAGTCGCTGCTGGCTTTCCGTCATGCACACGCTGACCTGAACGCAGACGCGCCGTTCAAGGTGCTGTACGCACCCAAGGCGAAGGACGACTACCGCCCGTTCGTCTGGCAGCGCGGCGATCTGATCTGCGCCGTCAACCCGGCGGGTGTCTCCATCGAGCTGCCGCTGGAGCTGGCCGAGGATCTGAAAATTCAGTACACGATCGGCAAGGCGGAGGTCGTCAACGACACGCTGTCCCTGGGCGCACAGAGCTTTGCTATTTTGGGATAAGGCTGAAAGACGCCGCTTCTGACGGATACAAAAAATCGCAGCCCCGATTTCATCATCGGGACTGCGATTTTTACTTTTACAGCGTTTTCAGCAGCACCTCGGCCATGCTGCGCTTCGGCACGCAGTAGTCACGGTTTTCGTCCAGATAATATTTCACGCTACTGTCCTGCATCGTTACCACGCGGCTTTTGTGGGCGGGGTATCCCAGCGCCACCATATAGCAGAGCCGCAGCCCCTCGGGCAGGGCCAGCAGCTCGGTCAGCGCCGGGCGGTCGATGGCCCCCATGATGCAGCTGCCCACGCCGTGGGCCCAGGCGGCGGCGGTCAGGCTGCCCAGCGCCAGCCCTACATCCACATCGCTGCACCCCGGCAGGCGGGTGTCCTGCAAAACGGCGATGAAGACGGTCGGCTGCTCGTTGGGCTTCGGCACACCCTGTTCGGGCGGCAGGTAGGCGGCCCAATGGACCAGCGGCTGCACGGCGGACACGGCACGGGCGCTCTGCACAAGGATATACCGCACAGTCTGGCGGTTGGCCCCGCAGCTTGCCAGCCGGGCGGCATCAATGGCCTCGGTCAGGATCTCCGGTGCAATGGGGCGTTGGTCAAAGCGGCGGTAGGTGCGGCGGGTGCGCAAAAATTCCATCATATCCATTTCAGAACACTTCCTTACTTTATAAAGGCCCGGCAGCGGGCAGAGTCTGCCTACAGTATACAACCGCGGCTGCCGCAGCGCAATGCCTTATTTGTCGATGACGGTTGCCGTGTGGCCGATACCCACCGTGGCACCGGCAATCTTTTTCCATGTCGCACAGCCGCAGATGCCGTCCGCCCGCAGACCGAACCGCCGCTGGCAGGCCTTCAGTGCGCTTTCCGTCGCATGGCCGAAGATGCCGTCCAGCGTGTTGGTTGAATAGCCCAGTGCGTTCAGGGCATCCTGCAGGATCAGCACATAGGTGCTGCGGCTCCCGCGCCGCAAAGTGGGGTAACCGGCCGTGCTGCCCGCGCAGGCGGGCTTGCCGTACCGCCGGTCAAAGTGTACCCAGGTCGGCGTCATCGACATAGGCTCCACATAGCCCCACGCTCCGCTGCGAACAGCGGCCCGGTAGATCTTGCGGCGCTCGGCGGCGGTGCTGCGCTGCCCGACATCAAAGGCGACACCTGCGTAGTGCTGGCTGGTGGTGCCGTGGCCGCCCTCCCAGATCCGCTTGAAGGCGTACCCCACCGGGATGCCGCTGCCGTAGGTACGGCGTGTCAGGTTCCATGCCTCCATGGCGGCGGTGGTGGTCCACAGCACATTGGATTTGCTCGACCCGCGGAATTCCCGCACCCGCAGGGTCGTGCCGGTGCTGTAGGGCATCGGGTCATTTTCGCTCAGGTTGTAGCGGAAAAACTTGTTATCGTAGGAATCATAGATGTAAACTCTTGCCATGGATTATTCCTCCTTACATTCGCGGCAAAGTCCCTGCGCAGCCAGACGCAGGCTTTCCCATGTGTCGGCGTCCACGATGCCAAGCGTCTGCAGCCCGGCGGTCAGCTGGTAGCTTTCCAGCGCGGACGCAGTCTCCGGCCCAAGGATGCCTGTCTCGGGTACAAAATCGGCGGTCTGGTTGGCGGCGGCAATGATGTTCAGCCAGCGCTGCACCTGCAATACGGCAGGCCCCGCACTGCCCAGCGCCAGCGCCCCGGCGGGCCATACGCCATCGGGCTTTGGGCTGGGCCCGGCGGGATTGGCAGCCAGCAGCCGCTCGGCGGCCTCGCGCAGCACCGTCCAGTCTGCAGCGGTCACAATGCCTGTCTCGGTCAGCCCGAAGTACCGTTGGGCACTGCGCACGGCGGTCTCCAGCGCAGGGTCAAAGGTGCTGGTCGGCGTGTCGGTCTTAGGCAGGTCGATCTCGGGAATCCACTGGCCCAGAAACAGCAGCATCCGGCTCAGCCGCAGCACCTCTGCGCCGCTGTCACCGGGGCGCAGCGCAGCGGCAGGGGCAGGCAGTTGGATCATGCGCACCACGGGGCCGCTGCTGTCGAGTGCTGCGGCGGCGTCATACAGGCTTTGCCATGTCAGCCGCCCCACCACGCCGTCCACGGGCAGCCCGGCCCGCGCCTGCCATGCCCTGACGGCCCGCGCCGTTGCTGCGCCGAAGCGTCCATCCACTGTCACGGACGGAATATCGCTGTAGTAGGCCGCGAGCCGGCGCAGATAATACTGCACGGCCCGCACGGCGGTCCCGCTGCTGCCCTCCCGCGTGGTGACCGTGAACTGCCCCGGGGCGATGTCTGCGTCCACGAGCCTGTTTGCGACCGCCAAGCCGACCTCCTTCAGCTTGTTCCATGTTGCACGGCCCACCGCACCATCGGCTGTCAGCCCGAAAACACTCTGAAACGCCTGCACAGCGCTGACGGTGGCGGCGCCGAAGCTGCCGTCCACCGCTATGGTGTGCAGTGCGCGGTAGTTGTCCGCAGCCAGCCGCAGCCAGAACTGCACCAGCCGCACCTCCATGCCCTTGTCGCCCCGCTGCAGCACTGTGCCGGGCCATGCGGTGCCGCCAAGGTCGCTCTGTGCGTCCACCCACGCAGCGTAAAGTGCATTCCAAGTGCGCTGCCCGACTGCGCCGTCCGCCGTCAGGCCCTGTTTTTTCTGGAACGCCTGCACGGCGCGCTCGGTCGCTGCCCCGTAGCGGCCGTCCACCGTGACGCGCGGCAGCGCGGAATCAAACTGTGCAAGGTCGGACAGCCAGAACTGCACCTGCTCCACGGCGCTGCCGCTCGACCCGCGTCGCAGGACTGTGCCCGGCCAACCGCCGGTGGTCTGCGTGCCCTCGGCGGTCTCGCCCTCGCTGGTCAGCTCGGCAAGATCCTTGACGCTCACATAGATAAAGCTGATTTTATACCATGCTGCACGGCCCACTACGCCGTCGGCGGTCAGGCTGAACTGTTTCTGAAAGCGCTTGACGCTGCGCTCGGTGGCCTCGTCAAAGACGCCGTTCACCACCGGCTTGCCGAAGGAGGGGTAGTCCTTCGCAATGCGGGACAGCTGCTTTTGCAGGATGCGCACATTGGTGCCGCTGCTGCCGCGGCGCAGCGGACTGCCCGGATAGCTGGACGGTATGGACGCAATGTTGTCCGTTGTGACCAGCTGTACCCGCTTGCCGTAGTAATACCGCAGGATCTGCAGGGCGTTCTTGCCCTCCTTAGCCCGCTCGACCGTGCCCCACTGCTTCATGCCGGGGCAGGTGACGGTACGGCCGTCGCAGTATTCGGTGTAGTAGGGCTCGGCATCGCCGCTGCGCTGCACATAGGTGTTGAACAATTCGGCGGTAAGGCGCTCCATGACGGCGAACACGGTGCGCCCTTTGACATAGGCCTGATCGTACCCCGGCGAGCCTGTTATGTTGAAGCTGTACCCGCGGCTGGGGTACCACTCGGTCCAGATACGGTTCAGCGCCAGACTGATCTGGGCCAGTATGTTGGCGCGCAGGGCCTCCTCCGGCCAGGAAAGTGTGCCCCTGCTGCAAAAGACCGTTGCAAGCTGGCGAAAAAAATGCTATACTGAATCCATGTAGGACATTGGTTAAAGCATAGGAAAAAGGGGAATATAGATGAGGATCGGATTTGACAACGATAAATATCTTGCGATGCAGTCTGCCCATATCCGGGAGCGTATCGCCCAGTTTGACAATAAGCTCTATCTGGAATTTGGCGGCAAGCTGTTCGATGACTACCATGCCTCTCGCGTGCTGCCGGGCTTTCAGCCGGATTCCAAGCTGCAGATGTTGCTGCAGCTGAAAGAACAGGCCGAGGTGGTCATCGTCATCAGTGCCGAGGACATCGTGGCCAACAAGATGCGCGGCGACTACGGCATTACCTATGGTGTTGATGTGCTGCGCCTGATTGATGCCTTTCAGGGGGTTGGCCTGTTTGTGGGCAGCGTCTGCGTGACAAAGTTTACCGATGCACCCGAGGTCACGGCCTTTGAGCAGAAGCTCAACAGACTGGGCATCCGCACCTTCCGCCACTATAAGATCCCCGGCTACCCCAACGATGTGAACCACATCGTCAGTGACGATGGTTACGGCAAGAATGATTATATCGAGACTGAGCGCCCGCTGGTGGTCATCACGGCCCCCGGTCCCGGCAGCGGTAAGATGGCGGTCTGCCTGTCCCAGCTGTACCATGAGTATAAGCGCGGCGTCAAAGCGGGGTATGCCAAGTTTGAGACCTTCCCAATTTGGAACCTGCCGCTCAAGCATCCGGTCAACCTTGCCTACGAGGCCGCCACCGCTGATCTGAACGATGTCAATATGATCGACCCGTTCCATCTTGAGGCTTACGGAAAAACGACCGTCAATTATAACCGCGATGTCGAGATCTTCCCGGTGGTCAATGCGATGTTTGAGCTGATCGCCGGTAAAAGCCCGTATCGCTCCCCCACGGATATGGGCGTCAATATGGCGGGCAACTGCATCATTGACGATGAGGTCTGCCGCGAGGCGTCGCTGAACGAGATCGTCCGCCGCTATTTCAAGTGCCTGTGCGACCAGAAGGCAAGCGGCGTGGTGAAGCAGGAGCGCTTCAAGCTGGAGCTGCTGATGAATCAGGCCGGCATTGCGCTCGGGGAGCGCGCAGTCGAGAAGCGCGCCCATGCCTGCTCCGATGCGACCGGCGGCCAGCCTGCCGCTGCCATTGAGCTGGCGGACGGCACGATCGTGGTAGGTAAAAACGGCCCGCTGCTTGGTGCGGCCTCCTCCGCGCTGCTGAATGCACTGAAAAAACTTGCAGGCGTCGATCAGGAGATCGACCTCGTGTCTGCCCGTGCAATCGAGCCGATCCAGACGCTGAAAACGACCTACCTCGGCAGCAAAAACCCCCGCCTGCATACCGATGAGATCCTGATTGCGCTCTCCAGCTCTGTCTCGGAAAACGAGTACGCCGCCAAGGCGATGGAGCAGATCCCCAATCTGAAGGGTTGCGATATCCATTCCACCGTCATCCTCTCCAGTGTCGATGCCGACACCCTGAAAAAGCTGGGCATGTATCTGACCTGCGAGCCCACCTACGAAGAGGATGACCGCATGTACCATAAGAAGTAATCTACATACTATATATAATAGAGCCAGCCTGATGGTTGGCTCTATTTTTTTGTTGCAGTTTCTGTCTTGCTACCCCAGTAGGGGCGGGGCTCTGCTCCGCCCGCCCCCAAGCCTTCCCCTGCGGGGGAAGGTGGCCCCGCAGGGCCGGATGAGGGGCAACCTTGCGGATAACGCCCTTTATCGGGCAATCTTTCCGTCCCCGCCCGCCTGTAGGGAGGGGTCTTGACCCCTCCGCACCCACATTTAGTAGTCGTACTTCCCCTCGTCCCCAACATGCACCTTGCCCAAAAATCCCCCTCGAAATTTGTCAAAAAAACCGAAAAACCCCATTGACAAAAGTATGACCACTTGCTATAATAATCAAGCTGTCCCGCGGCGGAGGCCGCGGCAAGCCCTTCCATCAACAGCTTGTGCGCGTTTTTTGAAGAAAACTTCTTCAAAAAACTTTCAGAAAACCCCTTGACAATCAAGCGTTTCTGATATATAATATACAAGCTGTCAGCGAGAGCAGACAGCACAGCAGGACCTTGAAAATTGAACAAAACTGAAACTTGTGGAACCTTGATCGTGGGTTTGGAAACCCACGTTAATCAATTCCAAATTTACAAGTAATTCATACAGGACGCAAGCGATTGTGTCTGAGTGATTACAGCGATTTAACACTTTGTAAGTGATTAAATACCATTTATAAAGAGTTTGATCCTGGCTCAGGACGAACGCTGGCGGCGCGCCTAACACATGCAAGTCGAACGGAATCAAGAGGAGCTTGCTTTTCTTGATTTAGTGGCGAACGGGTGAGTAACGCGTGAGTAACCTGCCCTGGAGTGGGGGACAACAGTTGGAAACGACTGCTAATACCGCATAAGCCCACGGAACCGCATGGTTCTGAGGGAAAAGGATTTATTCGCTTCAGGATGGACTCGCGTCCAATTAGCTAGTTGGTGAGGTAACGGCCCACCAAGGCGACGATTGGTAGCCGGACTGAGAGGTTGAACGGCCACATTGGGACTGAGACACGGCCCAGACTCCTACGGGAGGCAGCAGTGGGGAATATTGCACAATGGGGGAAACCCTGATGCAGCGACGCCGCGTGGAGGAAGAAGGTTTTCGGATTGTAAACTCCTGTCGTTAGGGACGATAATGACGGTACCTAACAAGAAAGCACCGGCTAACTACGTGCCAGCAGCCGCGGTAAAACGTAGGGTGCAAGCGTTGTCCGGAATTACTGGGTGTAAAGGGAGCGCAGGCGGACCGGCAAGTTGGAAGTGAAAACTATGGGCTCAACCCATAGATTGCTTTCAAAACTGCTGGCCTTGAGTAGTGCAGAGGTAGGTGGAATTCCCGGTGTAGCGGTGGAATGCGTAGATATCGGGAGGAACACCAGTGGCGAAGGCGGCCTACTGGGCACCAACTGACGCTGAGGCTCGAAAGTGTGGGTAGCAAACAGGATTAGATACCCTGGTAGTCCACACCGTAAACGATGATTACTAGGTGTTGGAGGATTGACCCCTTCAGTGCCGCAGTTAACACAATAAGTAATCCACCTGGGGAGTACGACCGCAAGGTTGAAACTCAAAGGAATTGACGGGGGCCCGCACAAGCAGTGGAGTAT
>OGYJ01001212.1_pt1 | contig 21302 bp, 17 predicted proteins | sample 1576531 | NCBI WGS metagenome assembly OGYJ01 (sample SAMEA3541574, study PRJEB24748) | human gut metagenome | biome: human gut; feature: human-associated habitat; material: faeces | place: China | collected 2012 | reverse complement strand
GATATCCTGTACTTGTAAGACCTTCATATGTACTTGGTGGACAGGGTATGCAGATTGCTGTATCTGATGAAGATGTAGTTGAATTCATGGGAATCATTAACAGAATTAAGCAGGATCATCCAATCCTTGTTGATAAGTATCTTATGGGTAAGGAAATCGAGGTTGATGCTGTATGCGATGGTGAAGATATTCTTATACCTGGTATTATGGAGCATATCGAAAGAGCTGGTATCCACTCAGGAGATAGTATTTCAGTATATCCAGCTAAGTCAATATCACCTAAGATAGTTGATATGATTGCCGATTACACAGGAAGACTTGCAAGAGCTCTTCATGTAAAGGGTATGATTAATATCCAGTTTATTGTATACAACGATCAGGTATATGTAATCGAGGTTAACCCACGTTCAAGCCGTACAGTACCATATATCAGCAAGGTTACAGGTATTCCTATCGTACAGCTTGCAACAAGAGTTATAACAGGAGCCAAGATAAGAGATTTAGGCTATGAACCAGGTCTTCAGAAGGCAGCAGATTACTATGCTATCAAGATGCCTGTATTCTCATTTGAGAAGATCAGAGGTGCTGATATAAGCCTTGGACCAGAAATGAAGTCTACAGGTGAGTGTCTTGGTATATCTAAGAACTTTGATGAAGCTCTTTACAAGGCATTTGAGGGCGCTGGAATAAGACTTCCAAAGCATAAGCAGATTATTATGACTCTTGCTGATAAGGATAAGCAGGATGGTATCGATATTGCACAGAGATTTGAAGCACTTGGATATAAGATATACGCTTCAAGAGGAACTGCAAAGGTTCTCAAGGAAAATGGCGTACACGCTATTCAGGTTAATAAGATTGGACAGGAAGCACCTACACTTCTTGACCTTATATTAGAGCATAAGATTGACCTTGTTATTGATACACCTGAAAATGGTATTGAGAGAGCAAGAGATGGCTTCCTTATCAGAAGATATGCTATTGAAACAGGCGTTCACTGCCTTACAAGCCTTGATACTGCACATGCACTTATTTCAAGTCTTGAGCATGCATTTAATAATCAGGAGCTTTCTATTGTGGATATTGCTAAGATTGATAATAGAGGTAAGTAATTTCGTTGGATTGGCGAACGGACGATATAATATAAGCGGAAAGCAGCTGTGAATACATCAGCGATGCCAGAAGCTTCAATTTGATATTTCTAAGACTTTTCATATATGTTATGGCAGCCTGCCGCTACCGTTCGATACGGGACGTCCTGTCCTATATCGAACTTCCACAGACATCCGTGTCTGTGGATAGCTGAGTTGTCGATAGAAAAGTCTAAGAACTATCAAAATTGAACTTCAAGTGCATCTTAAGATGTATTTCCAGCTGCTTTCTGCTTATATTATATCTGACATTGACATAATGCAGCTGAAACAATGACATACTATAAAATAATTATGAAAACTCACTTTAATTATGGAACTATGCTCCGATTTCGTGTAATATTAATATATTGCAGTGCAGGAATACCCGCATTGTATTGTTAAATGTATTTAATAAAAGTAGCAGCATAGCAGGAAATGCTGTTGTGCAGGAATGAGGAAGTATTTAAAATGAAACAGCGAAGTTATAATAAGAATAAAAATAATTCGGCAAAACATATAGCTATATTACTGGGAATATGTATGCTTAGCGGTGCATTGACTGGATGTGGTTTCGTAGCTAACCCAATGCAGTATATGAAGGATGCTGATGAGGAGCTGGTTGCAGCAGAGCAGAATACGGATGATAGTACATCTGGCAATTCGTCTGCTGGTACAAGTGGGGATAATAGCAGTGAAGCAATGCAGGTGACAGATAATAAGATTATAGTTATAGGTACTTATGGAAGCATAAGCAATATGATTAATACTGATGATTATAAGTCACAGGCTGATATAGAGTGTATACAGGAAACAAGGGATTTTGATGATACATCTGATATGCTTGCTGTTGTAAAAAAGGTGCAGGAGAGTTGTGATACAGATGCGGAGTCAGTGATTGTATCAGTAAGAAGCCGCATATATGAACAGATATCATATCTTTTACAGCATACTATTAACACATCTAAAGGTTTGTTGGTTATAAGAGAGGATGCAAAAGATACAGATTATAATACAACATTTGCAGAGGCATTAAATGTGGCAGTAGAGCCGGAAACTTATAATGCAGGTGTCACTCAAACTACCACAAGTGGTAATAGCACGGTAAATAGTGCTGGAGTTAGTGATATTACAACAAATAATAGCAGTAATAATTATACAGTTATAAGCAGGCTTACAGATATGGATGTTTTTGATGTGTCAGGTGAAAGTTCACTTCCTTATGTCAATATTGTTTATGATTATGCGTGCAATGATGCATATGCGGCTGAAAAGATGTTTAATACGAGTGAAGCTGTAGTTGTAGTGACCGAAAACAATGATGGAAGTCTTTCACCAGCTATGTCACAGCTTGTAAAGGATACAGCAGAGTCAATTCCTGTTGTAATATTATGCAACGGTGGATATAATGCAGCAGCTATGGCACAGGAAGAATATGGAAGCTGTATAGCAGCATCAGGTATGAGCGCAGAACAGGCGCGTATTATGGCTATGTTATGTCTTACACAGAGCAAGAGCATGGATGACTGGAAGGTACATTTTACACAGACCGGATTATAATAGCAACTATTTTCAATATGAAAATATGTACAATGTATTGATTGAATAATATCACATTTTATGGTATTATATACAATATGTGTTGTAATGTGTGGTACAATCAGACATTTGTGTGTATTAGTAAGTGGTAAGCGTGGTCTTATGCATATATCACATGTTACACGGTTTAGAAAGGAACAGTTGGTTATGGATCAGACAAAGATACAAGATATTGTAAGACATATCACTAAGGACGAAGATTATGGCGTAGGGATGATGGAGAAGCTTACTTTAGCAGATGCGGTTGAGGTTATGACACAGATGCTGCCTACACTTAAGCAGAGAGCCAAGGAGAAGGGAAGCTCTAATGATCTTACATATTTTAACAGAATAGAGAAAATATATGAGAAGGTTATGGCAGATAAGTTAAGAAATGCAGAGCATCTGTGGGTTGTATATTGCAACACAACTGCATATCCTTATATGATTGATGATGATATTATGGTGCTTTATAACAATAAGAATGCTTCTTTAATTGAGAAGAAGTTAAAGCTTTCAGGCTATGAAGTATCAGTAGGTGTTGAGAATAAAGAGCAGTTTGGTATGGAATTATGCCATATGTACAGGAATGGATATAAGAATATCCGTCTTACAGATGGCGATAAGAATGAATATGTAATTCCTAGAGAAGTATTTGGTACATATGAGGAGTTCTTCAGGGATGACTATGTTACTAATCCGGGCTTACAGAATGCTATGATAGCTTATTTTCAGGAATTCAGAAAGAATACTGATAAGGAGTCAATTGCACAAATTCTTGACAAGAGAGAAAACAATATGTTAAGAGTTATGGTCAATTCTGAGTATATGGTTCCTTGTGTAAAAGAAGAAACTGACGCGGAAGTATCTATTGCACATCATTTTATAGATGTTACAGAGCAGGTAACTCATAAGGATGGTGAGCAGGTTATAGCTATTCCGGCATTTACGGATGGTTTCGAGATGGATAAGTGCTATAAAGGACAGTATGAAAATATGCTTTATTCATACAAGGAGCTTGTTGAAGCGATAGAGGAGTTAGGTGCATCCGGTGCGATATTTAACCCACTTGGCATAAGCTACTTTATTCCACTTGAAACACTTAAAAAGATTGAAAAAGATTTCTGTTAAAAATATCCCCCTTAAGTGGCAGATGATTTTGGTCTGTTGCTTGAGGGGATTTTTAGGTTTATTAATTTGGGTTCTTTGTCAAGGGTGGGGGTAAGGTTTAGAACCGATTTAATAATAATTTTAATGCATAACGCTCTTTTACAAAAATGTTTTACAAAAGTCTTGGCAAAAGTAAGTTTTTGTTGTACACTATCAGTACAGTCAGTAGAAACATTTTCTGGCTGCAAAGTATTCAGGATATTCAGGATATTCAGGATATTCAGGATATTCAGGATATTCACGATATTTGGGACATTTAAGGTATTTAGTATATCTGAAATGTTATATCAGATTAAGTTTAGTATATTATGGAGGTTATTATGTGGGTAGCAGATTTACAGAATGGTAATTACAGAAATCCAGTGCTTTATGCGGATTATTCAGACCCGGATGCAATAAGAGTAGGGGAAGATTATTTTATGGTGGCATCAAGCTTTTCTAATTCGCCGGCACTTCCTATACTTCATTCAAAAGACCTTGTAAATTGGAAGGTTATTAACTACTGTTTAAAGCATGTACCGGAATTCAGATATAATAATCCTATTCATGGATGTGGTGTGTGGGCACCTTCTATAAGATATCATGAAGGTACATATTATGTGTGCTTCCCTATGCCGGATGAGGGAATATATATGACAACTACAAAGGACCCTTGGGGGGAATGGAGTGAGCCTGTGAATATAAGACCGGGTGCAGGCTGGATAGACCCATGCCCATTCTGGGATGATGATGGCAATGCATATCTTGTTGCAGGTGTTGCAAAGAGCCGTATCGGATATAAGAGTGTTCTTCACGTTGTAAGGATGCAGCCTGACGGTATGGGTATATTTGGCGAGGAGGTTAAGATATTTGATGGTAATGAAAATGACCAGATAACTATCGAAGGACCTAAGATGTACAAACGTAATGGTTATTATTACGTATTTGCACCAGCAGGAGGCGTTAAGACAGGCTGGCAGACTATATTGCGTTCTAAGAATCCATTTGGACCATATGAATATAAGGTTGTATTAAGACAGGGTGACTCTCCTGTCAATGGACCTCATCAGGGAGCGTGGGTAGATACTGTCACAGGTGAGGACTGGTTTTTACATTTTCAGGATGTATACGCAGCAGGAAGAATAACTCATTTACAGCCTATGCACTGGGAGAATGACTGGCCTATAATCGGCGTTAATAAGGACGGCAACGATTATGGCGAGCCTGTTATGGAATACAGAAAGCCGGATATTGGAAAGACACCAGAGGAGCTTGCTGATACACAGAAGTATCCTGTATGTGAGCCTGATACAACGGATGAATTCGACACAGAAAAGCTTATGCTGCAGTGGCAGTGGAATGCGAACTATGATGACAGCTGGTATGAAACTAAGACAGATGTATATGGAAATGCATCAGAAAATGGTTCTTATATAAAGCTTAATGCAGTGCCTGCAACTCCTTTAAGACCAGTCGGAGATTACCGCAATCTGCTTCTTCAGAAGTGGCCTGCGCCAGAATTTACATGTGAAACAAAGATGAGTCTTTACGGACTTATGGATGGTGATTATGCCGGAATTGTGTCACTTGGCATGGATTATGCAGCTCTTGGTGTTGCTAAGAAGGATGGAAAGTATGTATTAAGAACTGTTAAGGGTAAACAGAACTTTGATTGTGAAGCTGCTTATACAGATGAAAATGTTGACGAAAAGGTTATTGATACAGCAGTCTTTAGTGATGATACAAAGACTATTTATCTTAAGTATACTGTAAAGAGAACTGGCGTAAAGCAGACAAAGGAGATGGCACTTTCAGTTGACAATGTGCCTGTTGAGGAGGCTGTCCTTGAGATAAGCTTTGACGGAAAGAACTATCAGGATGCCGTAAGCTACACAGCAAAGGCAGGACGCTGGGTAGGCGTTAAGAATGGTATGTTTGTAAGCCATAATAATACAGTGAAGAATGATAAAAATGGATATGTTACGGTGGATTATATAAGATATAGTAATATATAATGATACCAGGGTCAAAAGGTCTGAACCCACATGAGCTTGCTCATAGGTGGGTTCAGACCTTTTGACTAAATAAATATATTGTGCAGATCTCTTGTTTTATGCTATATATGAGTAAGCTTAAAATGTGACTTATAGGACAAAATGTTGTGTAGTTCTATCTTGGATATAAAAATATCTTACAAAGAAAATACTTTTATTATAATCCCAGGTCTATGTAATACAAGTATATCTAATAAAATATATGGTCGCCGATAACAGTTCCTCCAGTATCAACTTCGCTGTTGTATACATGGAAGTATAGCGCATTAATAGTTATGTGACCGTCAAGGACTTCCTTGGCGGCGCGTGTACATTCTTCGTTGGCACCTCTGGCAAGAACTATTGAAAAACGTCCACTGGCTACGGGGCTGAACTGGGAAGGTGCATATAGGACAGCCTGAAGTGTGTTTCCGAAGCGAGGGCTGTTTATTCTGTTTACAACAACACTTCCGACAGCAAGCTTGCCTTCGTATGACTGGTTTCCGGCTTCGCACTCTATAATGGCAGCCATCATGGCAAGGTCACTTGTATCATAGCTGATAGGAGTGTTGTTAATGATCTCATCGGCTGAGCTTAATTTCTTGATTTCTTCAAGCTGTCGTGCAGCAGCCTCCTCCTCAAGCTTTTTCTCATATTCAAGCGCAAGCGCCTCAGCATTTTTAATGCCCTCGGAATTCGCATCTATCTTTGACTGCTTGGCACCTATAAGACTTTTAATGCTTTCAGATTGTGCGACAGCCTGCTGCTGTAGTGATACAAGCTCTGTCATATCGTTGTTCAGGCTGACTTTGTTCTGGTTAAGCGAAGTTATAAGGTTGTTCAGGTCGGCAAGCATAGAACGGTCATAATCAGATATCTGTCTTGCATAGTCAGCCTTCTTAAGAAGGTCAGCCATATCGGTCGCCTTCATAAGCACATCCATAAAGCTATAGTCGTTGCTTTCGTACATATACTGTATACGAAGCTTCATCGCATCATACTGCCTCTGTTTTTCAGCCTCCATATCAGATATATTGCTGTTGAGCGTGTCTATTTCCTGCTGTTTTGAAGATATGCGTGTTGTTATGTTATTAAGCGAATTACCAGATGCTTCAAGCTGGCTGTTAAGGTCGTCCAGCTCAGATGAAAGCGCCGCCTGCTCCTGCTTTAACTTATCTAACTGACGGTTATTTTCATCATAGTCAGCCTGCGTGTCAGCATAGCCAGTAAGAGGTGTCAGTGCAGTCAGAGCAAGCAGTATTGCAGAGAGCAGAGCAACGGCTGCATATCTTATATAGTTTTTTAATTGTAAATGTATAATATTCATATAGAGAACTCACTTTCATATTTATGATATGAGGGTCAAAATGTATTTTGCTCCTCATTTATGATTAATCAGATTACTCCATGCTCCGCATTCCCGTAATCTGACTTCACCTCGAAATCCGCTAATTTACTAGCTTCGCATAGTAAATTGCTACTTTCCCGGTGTAGTGCAGGTCACTAAGGTATACATCGAATTGCATGCAGGCATGCATCGATGATACCTTTTGACCCTTTAATCATATTTATTATATAGTGAACTTCTTTTGTATGTTATTTTATGATGTAAATGTCAAAAGTATAAAACGACTTTTTTACCTGGGACACATGCATCATTTTATTATTTGCGCACAGTATATCATATTTTCAGTGATTAAAAAAGATTTATGGGATGTTTGATACATTTATAATATATTTGCCACGTTGCAGATGGACTTATAAATGTATATAATGATATCAGTGTTAAAAGGTCTGACATCATAATATTATGATGAAGAAAGAAAAAAATGACAACTAATAAGACAGCGAAGATTATGAATGATTAATGAAAGAAAGTGGGAATTATGAAGTACACAATAGATACACATACGCATACACTTGTGAGTGGACATGCTTATAACACAATAGATGAGATGGCTGCATATGCGGCAAAGACAGGAGTTACACATCTTGCCATAACAGACCACGCACCTAAGATGCCGGGAAGTGCAGGAATACTGTATTTTTCTAATATGAAGATAATTCCAAGAAACAAGGATGGCGTTAAGCTTTATATGGGGTGTGAGGCTAATATTATGGATTATGATGGCAATATAGACCTTAAAGAGTATGGACTTAAGGGGTGTGACGTGGTTATAGCAAGTCTTCACATTCCATGTATAAAGCCGGGAAGTGTAGAACAGAATACAGGTGCGCTCATAAAGGCGATGGATAATCCTTATGTAAATATAATCGGACACCCTGACGATTCAAGATACCCGGTTGATTATGAGAAGCTTGTAAAGGCTGCAAAGGAAAAACACGTTCTGCTTGAGGTGAATAATACATCACTTAATCCTGATGGACCAAGGCAGGGAGCATATGATAATGATGTTAAAATGCTTAAATTGTGTAAAGAATACGGAGTATGCATATCTATAGGAAGTGATGCACATATTAAGGAGAGCATATGCGACTTTGACAGGGCATATAAGGTTATTGAGGATGTAGAATTCCCAGAGGAGCTTATAGTAAACAGTGATTACAGGCTTTATGAGTCTTATATAGGCCGCAGGGATGAGTAAGAATTAAAAAAATAAAATAAATTTTGGCTAAATGTATTTACTGTAAAACTTTACTGTGTTAAACTGTTAAAACGAGATAAAAACACGTATTTATTAACGCGGGAATTGAGGGTTTAATATGAATGATAAGTTAAAGTCTAAGGAAGTAGAACAACTTTTTAAAGCGATACTTAGCCTTAATGATGTTAAAGAATGTTATGATTTTTTTGAAGATGTATGCACGATTAATGAACTGCTTTCTTTGGCACAGAGATTTGAGGTCGCAAGAATGTTAAGGGAACAGAAGACATATCTTGAGATAGCAGAAAAGACAGGAGCTTCAACAGCTACAATAAGCAGGGTCAACCGTTCACTGAACTATGGCAATGACGGGTATGACAGAGTGTTTGAAAGACTTGGAATTATGTCGGATAGTAAAGATAAGTAAAATGGGTTATTAGATAAATTCTGCTTATATTAGAAGATAAATTTAAGAAAGAAGATATGAATAGGTAGAATAGACGATTATATAAATTCTGTTTATATGTTAGAAAATATAACTAAAAAACAGGGATAAGCAGGCAGATAAAAGGCTGCTTATGATTAAGCGTGATAAGAATATTTGTAAAATGTGGGCTGCTGTATCAGGTATAATCTATATGGTATGTGGTTATTGGTAATATTTACTGCATATTATTTATAGAAATAATGGCTGGTGTAGCAGCCTTATTTATAGTATGTAAATATATTTAACACCACTTTACAACTTTTTCATATCAATTATTGTGCTATGAATATTCTGCCTTATAAAGATGAATACTTTGTCCAATACCATACCAAAAGTGTACAGTATTTTCTTCTTGAGATGAGTAAGGGTATCAGCAGCCATGTAATTAGTCTGAACTTACTGTAAATGGCATATGTTGGATATGTCAATACTACATCATCCACAATAAAACCCTTGATATATGGTTTTTAATACTATATAATATGTGCTATGGATTGAAATTAGTGTAGCAGTTATTTTGCATTTTATGTGACTGTAGCATTAAGTCAGTATTATATCAGGAGTAAAAGTATGAATAATAATAATCAGGAGTTTGTTAATACACTTTTAAAAAGACTTGTGAAGCTTAATTATATTAAACCGGGAGATGTTCCTAATATAGACCTTTATATGGATCAGGTGACAACATTTATGGATGAGCACTTATCAGATGTCAAGAGGCACGAGGATGATAAGATACTCACTAAAACTATGATTAATAATTATACAAAGAACAATCTTCTGCCACCGCCGGTAAAGAAAAAATATTCAAAGGAGCATATATACGTTTTAACATTTATATATTACCTTAAGAATATACTTTCAATAAGCGATATCCAGAAGCTTCTTAATCCACTTACTGATAAGTTCTTTGACACAGATGAAGTTCCAGACCTTGATACGATATACAGCGAAATATACAGCATGGAAAAGCTACAGATAGATGCATTATCAAAGGATGTGTTAAACAGTACAGAGCTTGCAAAAAGCACATTTAAAGATGTAAGTGATGATGAGGACAGGGACTTTTTACAGTTATTTACACTTGTCTGTCTGTTAAGTTTTGATGTTTATATGAAGAAAAATATTATCGAAAGCCTTATAGACGATTACACAAGCCGCACATTGCAGGCAGGCAGGGCTAAGACTAAGGAAGAGATTAAGGAAGAAAAAAGGGAAGCGAAGGAAGAGGCAAAAGAAGCAAAGCGTGCTTTAAAACAGAAAAAGTAAGAATAATATCATAACTTTTTTAAAATATATATAAAAGGCTAACATATATTAGAATTATCTGATAAATATCTATAAAGACTAGTGACTTTTAATAATTAATATAGTATAATATTTTTGTTAGTTCTATTGGAAGAATAATATTTTGGCTTGTAATGGAACATTATTATACTTGTGTTAAAGAATGGGAGGATATTATGGGTATTTTAACAAGATTTAAGGATATTATGAGCGCAAACATCAACGCACTTTTAGATAAGTGTGAGGACCCTGAGAAGATGATTGACCAGTATATGAGAAACCTTGAAAGCGATTTAGGAAAGGTTAAAGCTGAGACAGCATCTGTTATGGCAGAGGAAACAAGAGCTAAGAGAGAACTTGATGAGTGCACAGCACAGATTAATAAGATGCAGTCTTACGCAGAGAAGGCGCTCAGAGCTGGCAACGAGGCTGATGCAAGGTCATTCCTTGAGAAGAAGCAGCAGCTTACAACAACACAGGCAGCACTTACACAGGCTTATAATGTGGCAGCAGATAATGCAGCTAAGATGCGTCAGATGCACGATAAGCTCGTTAAAGATATATCATCACTTGAGGCAAGAAGAGCAGCTATCAAGGCAACAGTCAAGGCAGCTAAAGCTCAGGAGCGTATCAACAAGGTTGGTTCGAGCGTAGTTGGTGCAAGCAATAGTATGGAAGCTTTCAGCCGTATGGAGGCTAAGGCAAACAAGATGCTTGATGAGGCTAATGCTATGGCAGAACTTAATTCTTCAGCAGAGGATTCTAATATTGATAACCTTGCTGCTAAGTATGATGCAGAACCATCTAATTCAGAAGTTGATGATGAGCTTGCAGCACTTAAGGCACAGATGGGAATTCAGTAAAACAGAATTGATAATATCGGGAGGAAACCATGGGTTTATTCAAAAGTCAGCTTTCCAATGTGGTTGAATGGGAAGAATACAGAGATGATTGTATATTCTGGAAGTGGACTAATAAGGAGATAAAGAAAGGCAGCCGCCTTATAATCCGTCCGGGACAGGATGCAATATTCTTATATAATGGCAGCATAGAAGGTATATTTAAGGATGAAGGTGAATTCGATATCGATTCACAGATTATACCATTCCTGTCAACACTTAAAGGATTTAAGTTTGGATTTAACAGTGGAATGAGAGCGGAGGTTCTCTTTGTCAATACAAAGGAGTTTAATGTTAACTGGGGAACTAAAAATCCTATAGCTATTCCATATTCAGGACTTCCTGGTGGTATGCCTGTAAGAGCATTTGGTAACTTTGCATTTAAGATATCTGATTACGTATGCCTTATTGACAAGGTTGCAGGTATCAAGCAGATGTATACAGTTGATGATGTAAAGCAGAGAGTTGTTGCCGTATTAGACCAGCTTCTTATGAAGTGGATATCTAAAGAAGGCAAGGATATGTTTAATCTTCAGGCTAATGCTTTCGAGATATCTTCTGGTATCAGGGAAGACCTTGATATGCAGATGATGAAGCTTGGTATAGAGATAACTGATTTTAATATAGCAAGTTTCTCTTATCCGGAAGAAATAACAAAGATGCAGAATAAGGCAGCTTCACAGGCTATGGTATCTGATATGGGCAAGTACAGCCAGATGGCTATGGCAGACAATATCGGAAAAGGCAGTAACAATATTGCCGGCGATATGATGAGCATACAGATGGGTATGGCTATGGGACAGCAGATGATGAATAATATTAATAATAACCAGTCATCAGCAGGTGCCGGTAGTGGTACATATAAGTTCTGTCCTAACTGCGGAACACCTACGAATGGAGCTAAGTTCTGTAGTAATTGTGGAACTAAGCTGTCGTAATCAGGCATATTAATAATGTTGTATGAGCGGGTGTCTATAATACAGACATCCGCTTATATTTTAGTGTCCGTAACCAATCTATAATTCTCCCCACCAAACATAATTTTCCCCTTTATTAATTCCCCCACATTTGATATACTAACTTAGTATGACAAGAATACATGTTCGTGTGATATTCAGTATAGAACAGGAGTAGTATATGAATTTAGATGGATTAAACGATATGCAGAAGCGCGCCGTAAAGCGCACAGAAGGACCTCTGCTTATAATAGCAGGTGCGGGTTCAGGTAAGACAAGAGTTCTTACAAACAGAATAGCTTATCTTATAGATGACTGCGGGGTAGCACCTTATAATATACTTGCGATAACATTTACGAATAAAGCAGCAAGAGAGATGAGAGAGAGAGTAGATGCGACAGTAGGCAATGGCGCAGGAGAAGTGTGGGTAAGCACATTTCACTCAACATGCGTGCGTATACTAAGAAGATATATAGACAGGATAGGATACACAAACAACTTTACAATATATGATACAGACGACCAGAAGAGCGTTATAAAGGATATATGCAAGAAGTTTAACATCGATACAAAGATGTTAAAGGAAAGAACTATTATGAATTCCATATCCCACGCCAAGGATGAGCTTATGACACCGGACGAAATGGCTCTTGAGGCAGGCGGGGACTACAATGCCAAGAGAATTGCAAATGTGTATGCAGAATATCAAAAGACACTTAAGCTTAACAATGCGCTGGATTTTGATGACCTGATATTTAAAACAGTTGAACTGTTTGAGAAGGATGCAGAAGTGCTTAATTACTATCAGGAAAGATTTAAGTACATTATGGTGGATGAATATCAGGATACCAATACTTCACAGTTTAAGCTTATATCAATGCTTGCGCAGAAATATGGCAACCTGTGCGTAGTTGGTGATGATGATCAGTCGATATATAAGTTCAGGGGTGCCAATATTACCAATATCCTTAACTTTGAAAATACATTTGAGGGAACAAAGGTAATAAAGCTTGAGCAGAATTACCGCTCAACCCAGACAATACTTAATGCTGCCAATGCAGTTATCCAGAATAATGTGGGCAGAAAGTCAAAAAGCCTGTGGACGGAGAATGGCGAAGGCGAGAAGGTTAATTATACACTTTACGAAAATGGCTATGACGAGGCGCAGGGCGTGGTTGACAGCATAAGCTCATATGTACGCGATGGCTGGAATTATAACGATATAGCTATTCTTTACAGAACCAATGCACAGTCGCGAGTTCTTGAAGAAAAGCTTATGATGAAAAACATTCCGTACAGAATATATGGCGGTATCAGCTTCTATCAGAGAAAAGAAATCAAGGATATTCTTGCCTATCTTAAGACGATTGATAATGGTATGGACGGGCAGGCAGTAAGGCGTATTATAAATGTTCCTAAAAGGGGAATAGGTGCGACTACAATAGAGCGTGTGCAGGAATATGCAGACCAGAACGGCATAACTTTCTGGCAGGCGTTATGCGAGGCGGAGAACATTGATACGATAAAAAGAGGTGCCGGAAAAATAGAGCCATTTGTAACACTGATTAATTCACTCAAGGCAAAGCAGGAATTCCTAAGTCTTAAGGAACTTGTAAAGACAGTGCTTGACGACACAAGATATATAGAAAGTCTTGCGGAAAGCGAAACAGCAGAGGAAATAGAAGCAAGACAGGAAAATATTGATGAATTAATAAACAAGGTTGTAAGTTATGAAAATGGTTGTGCCGAAAAGGGCGAGGAAGTATCTCTTAGCGGCTTCTTAGAGGAAGTTGCGCTTATAGCTGACATAGACAATCTTGACGAATCAGAGAAGCAGGTTATGCTTATGACACTTCACAGTGCCAAAGGTCTTGAATTCCCAATCGTATTTATGACGGGTATGGAGGATGGACTTTTCCCAAGCTATATGACGATAGTATCGGATGACCCGACAGAGATAGAGGAAGAGCGCCGACTGTGTTATGTAGGTATAACAAGAGCTGAAAAAGTGCTTAATCTGAGCAGTGCAAAGATGCGTATGGTGCGCGGTGAAACGCAGATGAACAAGGTGTCAAGATTTATAAAGGAGATACCGGACGAATATCTTAATATAGAAAATAACAGCTCAGGTTATAAAGGAAAGATAGCATACGGCGGAAAAGATGAGTCCGAAGAGCAGCCTGTATACAATATACGTGCAAATGCAAAGGCGGCACTCAGCAGATATGGAAGTGGCAATGTAACATTTAAGGAGTCAGGCAGAGTAAAGCTTGGCGGTGCTTCAAAGTCTGGCGGTATGTATAAAAGCACAGGTTATGGCAATACTACATATGGTTCAGGAAGAGAAGGCGGTACAGGCTTTTCAACACCTTATAGCAGGACAGGTCTGACTGGATATGGAAGTGGTGCGACAGGAACACGCAATACAGGAAGTGTAAGTTATTATGGTTCAGCAAGTCCATATGGTACAAGCGTTAAGAAGCCGGGAGCATATAGTGCGCATCCTAAGAAGGATAAGGTGGATGAAGCGACTAAAGAGGCTATACGTGATACTGCAAATGCGGGTGCGAATAAGAAGGTTGGTTTCGGAAAAGAGTTTCCTATGGACATATTTGACTTAAAGAAGCCAGCTAAAAAGGAGGCAGGCGCAGCTTCTTCAGGTATGTCAGGCTCTTCAAATGCAGTCAGCGCTGGTACGTCAGCATCAAAAAGCAGCAAGGGAGGCGTGGCTTCAACAGGACTTGGATATTCAGTTGGTGACACTATTGAACATAGCAAGTTTGGCAGGGGCAAGGTTATATCTATAGAGTCCGGCGAACGTGACTATATGGTATCTGTGAAGTTTGAACAGGCAGGTCTTAAGAAAATGCTTGCAGGTTTCGCCAGATTAAAGAAGATATAATCAAATATGGTGACAAATAAAACTGATTGTGATACAATATATTTACTTTATTATGTGGCTGGAAAGGAGCGGTTGTTATGAATAAGGATAAGATTGAGGAGCTTATTGCAGCAAGTAAGCTTAATGAACTTCTTCGTAAGAAGGAAGCAGAAGAAGATAAGAAGAAAAGTAATGTAATTATTATAGCATTAGCAGTTATCGGAGCTGTTGCAGCTTTAGCAGCAATTGTATATGCTATATACAGATACTTTACACCTGATTATCTTGATGATTTTGATGACGACTTCGATGATGATGACTTTGAAGACGATTTTGAAGATGAAGAAGATGACTTCGAGAACTAATTAGTATTAGTCGGGCAAGGCAGGTAGAAGTAATATATTTTATTCTGACTGCGGTCAGAAGTTAATGTATTGAATAAAAGAATAATACTAAGGTATATATAGACCACTGGCAGGTTATGTAATCGGTCAGTGGTCTTTTTCCTTGTGATGTGGTGTTTTAAGATGGGAAGGAAGGCGGTTGCAAAGCAGACATTTATTATTGGATGATTTATTCGGTTAATAGCAATATAGTTATGCAGAGAATGTAAGGGTGTGTATTAGTGTGAGATAGAAGAACAGCGATTGACTTTACAAAAATATATTTAAAATGCAACATTATAATGACCTTGGAGAGGGTCTTAAAAAAACTACTACTATAGATAATATAAGGAAGAATATAGATGAAAAAAGGCGGAATATATACAGGTTACGTGGAGAGTGTTGATTTTCCTAATAAGGGAAATGTGGTAGTCAGGACGGAGGAAGACGGACAGGTTATAGAAGAAAAGGCTGTTGTAAAGAATTCCATACCGGGACAGACAGTTAAGTTTATGGTAAACAAGAAGAAACACGGCAAATGTGAGGGAAGACTTCTTGAAGTTGTCTGTCAGGCAGATGCAGAAACTAACGAAAGATGTGAGCATTTTGGGAAATGCGGTGGCTGTGTATACCAGACTGTAAGGTATGAAGAACAGTTAAAGATGAAAGAGGCAGCAGTTAAGAAGCTTCTTGACCCTGTTATAAATACAGAATACGAGTGGGAAGGAATAATTGGAAGTCCGGTATCAAGCGAATACCGCAATAAGATGGAATTCTCATTTGGTGATGAGGTAAAAGATGGTCCTATAGCCTTAGGTTTACATAAGAGAAACAGTATGTACGACATAGTCACAGTAACCGGCTGTAAGATTGTTGATAATGATTACAGAAAAATACTTAAGTGTGTATATGATTATGCACTTGAAAAAAATCTGACATACTACCATAAGATGAAGCACGAGGGCTATTTAAGACATTTGCTTGTAAGAAAGGCAGTAAAAACAGGACAAATTCTTGTGGATATCGTAACAACTACAGTGAATGATATTCCGATGGATGAGCTGGCAGACAGATTAAAGTCGCTGTCACTTGACGGACAGATAACAGGCTTTTTACACACTTACAATGACAGTGTTGCCGATGCGGTAATAAATGAAAAGACAGAAGTAGTATTTGGAAGAGATTATATCGAAGAGGAGCTTCTTGGACTTAAGTTTAAGATTACAACATTTTCATTCTTCCAGACTAATTCACTTGGCGCAGAGGTTCTTTACTCAAAGGCAAGAGATTATGTAGGAACAACTAAGGATAAGGTTATCTTCGACCTGTACAGCGGAACAGGAACGATAGCACAGATACTTGCACCTGTTGCAAAGAAGGTTATCGGCGTTGAGATAATACCGGAGGCTGTTGAGGCTGCTAAGATTAATGCCGGAATAAATGGTCTTACTAACTGTGAATTTATCGCAGATGATGTACTTAATGCACTTGATAACATAAAGGACAAACCGGACTTCATAGTCCTTGACCCACCAAGAGATGGTATCAATCCGAAGGCACTTAAGAAGATAATTGATTATGGCGTGGAGTCAATGGTGTACATTTCCTGCAAGCCTACAAGCCTTGCAAGAGATTTGGTTATGTTGCAGGAGAGCGGATATGAGGTTAAGAAGGGCTGCTGTATAGATATGTTCCCAAATACTGGACATTGTGAGTCAATCGTGCTATTGACCCGAAAAGATAAATAGAAGCCTGAAAGTGGCATAAGAAAAACAAAGAATTCTATGATGTTATAGTGCTATATTTATGCTAAATGTATTTTGAAATGAGGAGGGACTTTTATTTGAAAAAGAAAAAAGATGAAGTAACTATCCGTTCCAGTGCAGCAGAATATTTAACCTATATTGCTTCTGTCGGTGACCAGCAGGACAGTTTTGAAATGCGCTATGAGGATGAGAATATATGGCTCACACAGAAGATGATGGCCACGTTATATGATGTGGATGTTCGTACAATCAATGAACACATTAAAAAAATTTATTCGGATTCAGAACTTGAGGAAGATTTAACTATCCGGAATTTCCGGATAGTTCAAACGGAAGGTTCTCGTCAGGTTACACGTGATACCAAGCATTATAATCTTCAAATGATTATTGCAGTCGGCTTTAAAGTGAATAATGAGCGTGCAGTGCAGTTTCGTAAATGGGCTAACAGTATTGTTAAGGACTATACAATCAAAGGCTGGGCTATGGATAATGAACGTCTGAAAAGTGGCGGTTCGGTGCTTACTACAGAGTACTTTGACCGTTTACTTGAGCAGATTCGTGAAATTCGACTGTCTGAACGTAGATTTTATCAGAAGATAACGGATATATACGCCACATCACTTGATTATGACCGTAATGCAAGAACAACCAAACAGTTTTTTGCAAAGGTACAAAATAAAATGCATTATGCGGTACATGGACATACGGCAGCAGAGTTGATTTATGAGCGTGCAGATGCAGACAAGCCGCATATGGGATTAACTACTTGGGCATCAGCACCGGATGGCAAAATAGTAAAAAGTGATGTAAGCATTGCAAAAAACTATCTAAGAGAGGAAGAAATGCGTTCGTTAGAACGTATTGTATCAGCATATCTGGATTTGGCAGAAGACCGTGCAGAGCGTCACATTCCAATGACGATGGAGGATTGGTCAAAGCGTCTTGATTTGTTTCTGATGGCAGCTGACAGAGAGGTTCTTCAGGATGCAGGAAAAATTACAGCGGAGATTGCCAAGGCAAAAGCTGAAACTGAATTTGAAAAGTACCGTGTCGTTCAGGACAGATTATTTATGTCTGACTTTGATAAATATATGCTGGAATTAGAGGAAAATGCAAAGAAATAAAGCGTTGATTTCAGGTCGAGACGGTGAAATTCAGCGAGTCAATCCTGTGGAATTATCGACTCGTCAGTGGTTGATGAAGCTTCTCTATGAGGAAATAAGTCAGTCTTTACCGTCTCAACTGTTGATACAGTGGCAGAAACACAACTACGATAAAATGCCTGCATTATTATAGTAGCAAAGGGTATGTATTGACCACTTTCCGAATACTTCAATAGTTAAGGTCTCAACTTTGCTATTGAATATGAGTGATTTTCAAAGTGTATATTTTGAATTTCAGCGAGTGTAGACTTGTTTCCTTTTTAATATGATATTTTTCCACGAACAAGCGGTTATTCTGACATCAATCAGGAGGTGTTGTTTCATTGTGAGTTAATTGTGTTATTTTCCCGAAAAGATGTTTAGAAGTTTTTTAATTAGAAAAAGGGACTAGTGAGAAAGGTAATTATATTTGTAGTATTAGACATTGATTACGTGAACAAAAATTTTTGAATATAAAAATAAATAGCGAATGAGAAAATTCTAGCTTTTTACAATAAAATTATTAGTTCACAAGAAAATCTAACTGCAAAAAGCATTCGTAGAATAGCTGAATATCGTGGTTCAGCATATTCATTTATTATGTGGAATAGAAAAGATCTATATAAGTATAATCAAAATGCAGAGGTATCAGATTATTTAAATGATATATTATTAAATGTTGATTTAATGAATAAGGATTTTTGGCCATTTAGATATTTCGGAAAAGATCATATTGATATGAAATTTTTTTCCAAGAGTTTGAAAATGTTTTGAGATATGTATTTAATTACTATGGAACTTTAGCAGATAGGAAATCAATGAATATGCGAGAAGTGGATTTTAATCATTCTGTTTATATGAAGTGTGTGGATATTGCAACAGGCTTATATTATGGAAGTTTGATGTGTAATCACTATACTGACCAGTCTGCTACATATAATAATCGTCAGAACAATATTGGTTATGTTGTTGTATTTTTATAAAGAAATTTAGTTAGTGAATAGATATTGTATATCATATATGGTGTATCCATATCAAGTGTATAAAACTGTGCCCTCAAGGTGCTTCATAGCTCACCCCAGACTCATACCACTGTACCCACACCGAAGTCCGTGCGCCGCCATTGGAAATGAAAGTATGGATTTCACATAGTGACCATAGTTTAGTGTCAGGATTTTGCTGTCTAATCTGCATAACGTGGGTTTCCTGTGAAAGTGTGTATATTATGTCATCGAGAATAGTTCTTGTGGAAACATTTGTGTTATCGTAGGTTTGTGACTCCACAGAGTAGGAGTTGTATATGCTGGTTCTGCGCATATCAGCAAGTATTGATATTGATGTGTCTTTGGGAGCTATTGTTATTCTTGCAGAATTAGAAGATACATACTGGTAAGTCAGTATAAGATTGTCTAAAGGAATGTTTAATGTGCTGTTGGCGGTGGATAGATTTATGTGATATTCATCAAGGGCTTTAAAAAGATTAGGGGTAGTTATATCAGTTGTTGAGATTTTAAAGTTGAGCTTATAACTTAGAGGAGTATCTTCGACTACAGTGATAGCAGGAGTTTCGCCGGTGTCACCTTTTTCGCCCTGGATACCCTGTTCGCCCGGACAGCCACGGTCGCCCTGCACACCTTGCGGTCCTAGTTCCCCCTGCGGTCCTTGCGCACCAGCAGGTCCCTGTTCTCCGGCAGGTCCGCGTTCTTTTATAGTCGCCGGATTTCAAAATGAGATCCCCAAGCAGGCCGAAAATCAGTCCCATAGGAACACCCCAAAACCCCATGCCGGTAAGTCCCATCAGCAGACCGCTCAAAACACCCATGATTGTAACCATGCCAAATTTCTTAACCCTTGTGAGGAACAGCATGAAAGGGATACCGGTAATCAGCGACCACAGGCTTCCGAGAACAGGAAGAAAGATCGGGACAAACCCAATCGGAATGGCGACACAGCAGCCAATGACAAAGTAAAGAACCGTGAACAGACCAAGGTTAATGAGGTCTTTTGCTTGTAACTTGTTATTCATGATGAATACCTCCACATTCATTTTCCAGTTAGCATCTTCTAACCTTTTTTTATAGAATAGCATAGTACCGACTGATTCTCTACAACCAATCATCTTTTTAGCTCCAAACAGCACCGAGTTTTTCTGTTGACTGACTTTGACTGTGATCTTATAATAGAAGTGCAAGGCTCAAACAGAGCGGTTAACAGACCAAATGACAGGAGTTAGAAAATGAAGATAGATGAAATTATCAAGAAAAGCATTGAAATTCCAGGTATATCTATAAAACGAGGCGAATTTAGCGCAGAACTCATTCTAAAGGAGAGAGACGGGAAAGGTTCCATGACTTTTTTCCCTCTGTTCCCAGGAGTTACATTGGCTTATATTTTTGTGAACTCTCCTGCCTGGACAGCCCCAGACTTTCACGATAATGGCTCCATGGAAACAGGACCATTACTCTTAAATTACTGTGTAACAGGGCGATGCGAACTCATCCTGAATAACGGGAACTTTGTGTATGTGAAAGATGGGGAGATATCCTTAACCGAACGATTCGCCAGACAGCAATACGTTTATCCCCGCCGAATCTATGAAGGAATTGAGTTTTTTGTGGATATGGATACCGTAAATGCTCAAAGCTTCTGGGTAGAGGCTGAATTTGATATTGATTTCCACAGACTCAGAGATCTTTACTGCCCGGATGGGGGTACTTATATTGCGTCGGTTACGACTGAGATAGAAGAAGTCTTAAAAAAGCTGTGGTCATTACTGGATATTTCTGTTCCGCTGGCAATCCCACAAATGAAAATCTATACCCTTGCCCTGTTTTCACTGCTTCAAAATCTGAAAGAAATACCACCTTCCCAATCCTGCACATTCTTCACAGAAACACAGGTAGACATTGCAAAACGTGTGGAAAAAATCATCACTTCTGATCTGCGCCAACACCATCCTGCGTGGGAACTGGCTGCACAGTTTTCCGTCAGTGAAACCAGCCTGA
>OGYJ01001206.1_pt1 | contig 21411 bp, 13 predicted proteins | sample 1576531 | NCBI WGS metagenome assembly OGYJ01 (sample SAMEA3541574, study PRJEB24748) | human gut metagenome | biome: human gut; feature: human-associated habitat; material: faeces | place: China | collected 2012 | reverse complement strand
AGTCTTTGCTGTTAAAGCATTTTATTGAAGGAACAGCGTAGCCGCACAGCCCTTGCCGTCCTCATTGAGCAGCACATGCCGGGCCAGCTTGAGCTTGCGCTCCGAAAGTTCATCGAGCGTTCCGACGCCGAGCGCCAGCGCCATGCGGCGTTCGGAGCCGAACAGATTCGTCAGCACGGGAAACGCCGTGCCGGTATTTTCGAACAGCAGCGCCTTGCCGCCGCCCGGCGTCTTGGAGATGCGGTCGGTAATCTCGGCGATCTCCTCGACGGGCGATACGGGCGCCCCGATCCGGATCAGTTCACCCTCGCGCTCCAGCCGCGCGATATATTCATTCAGACTCCGGTACATGCTCCAATGCTTTTTTTACCGATCCGTAACGCAACAGCAGTTCGCGGGCCCGCGTCTGGTCCAGCCCTGAAGCTTCGGCCACCATGCGCGTGCCGCGGGCCACGAGCTTGTCGTTCGTAAGTTGCATATTGACCATGCGGTTGCCCTCGACGCGGCCCAGCCGGATCATCACGGCGGTCGAGAGCATGTTGAGCATCAGCTTCTGGGCCGTGCCCGCCTTCATGCGGGTCGAGCCGGTCACGAATTCGGGACCGACGACCGCTTCGAGCGCATACTCCGCTTCGGCCGCCACGGGCGAGGCGGGATTGCAGGTTATGGAACCTGTAAGCAGCCCGTGTTTCCGCGCCGTGCGCAGGCCGCCGATCACATAAGGCGTCGTTCCAGATGCGGCGATGCCGATCAGCACGTCCTTCCCGGTCGGAGCGTAAGGCGCCATATCGCGCCACGCACCTTCCATGTCGTCCTCGGCATGCTCCACGGCCCGCCGCAAAGCCCCGTCGCCCCCGGCGATCAGGCCGATCACACGGTCGAACGGCACGCCGTAGGTCGGGGGCAGCTCCGAAGCGTCGGTGACGGCCAGCCGGCCGCTCGTGCCCGCACCGATATAAAACATGCGTCCGCCGCGCTGCATGCGCTCGACGATGCGCCCGACCAAACGCTCCATCACCGGAATCGTCGTACGCACGGCTTCATGCACGCGTGCGTCTTCGCGGTTGATACCCGTCAGGATGTCGTGCACCGACATCCGCTGTAAATCGTCATAGGCCGAAGCCTGTTCGGTTATTCTGTTTTCCATAATGATATTCTGTCAATCCGGCCGCCGGAGAGCGGACGATCGTCACCACCTCGCGGCCGCAGCGCATCAGCGTTTCGCGCAGCAAATCCCCGAAAGCGGCCGCAACGCCGCCCACGCACGCCACGGGCAGATGGGCGGGATAACGGCTCAGGTTGCGCCCGGCGAAATCGGCGAAGCTCCTCGCAACCATATCCCTGATATCGGGACGGTCCAGATGCGCATGGACGAACGGCGCGAACGACGCCAGAAAACGATTGGCGTAAGGTTCCCGGTAAACCCGGCGGATGATCTCCTCATAGGTCAGTCCGTGCGCCGCGAGAAACTCGTCCCGCAGGGGAATATGCCCCTTGAAGATACCGTTAACGAGGTTGCGCCCCAGCGTCGCGCCGCCGCCCTCGTCGCCGAGAACGTAGCCCAGCGGCGGTACGTTTTCCACGATTTCGCCGCCGCGGCACCAGCACGAATTGGAACCCGTGCCGAGGATGCAGGCCACGCCTTCGCCACGGCCGAACAACGCCCGCGCAGCCCCCAGCAGGTCGGTCTGAGCCTCGATATGTCCCGCACCGAAATGCGCGCGGAGTTCCCGCACCATCTTCTCCGTCGCTTCGGGAAAGGTGCCCCCGCACCCTGCGCCGTAGAAATAGACGGCCTCGACGGGGCCGCACGGCGGCAGTTCGGCAAGCGCTTCGCGTATTTGCTCCGGGGAGTGCTGCACGGCATTGATTCCCCGCGTCCGGTATTCCGAGGTATGCACGCCGTCGGTCAGGAGCCACGCACATTTTGTAGATCCGCTGTCTGCAATGATTTTCATGTCGACAAAGATAGAAAAATAATCCGGCTTCGAAAAGCCGGATTACCCCTTTAAATACTATTTTGGCGCCATGCAACGCGATCAGCGCAGGAAAAGCAGCTCGCGGTATTTGGGCAGCGGCCACATCTGGTCGTCGACGATCTCCTCCAGCTTGTCGATGTGGCGGCGGATCTCGTCGAAACATGCGGCTACGGTATCATGGTAGGCGATCGCCTTCTCGCGCTGATCTTCGATCCTGTTGGCCACCTTGCGGGCGTCGACCATCCCGGCCGTGAGCCGCTGTATTTCGGCCGTATGGTATTGGATCTTCTTGATGAGTGCGATATCGGCCGAGGCGTTCAGCCCCGGGATCTGCGACATCTTATAGACCTTGTCGAGCAGCAATGCCTCGTACTTCGAAGCGATCGGCACGATATGGTTCATCGCCAGATCGCCCAGCACGCGGCCTTCGATCTGAATCTTCTTGGTGTAGGTCTCCCACTTCACCTCGGTGCGGGCCTCCAGCTCGACATCGGTGAAAACGCCCATCGCACCGAACATTTCGAGGGTCGCCTTGTCGAGGTAACGCTCGAAAATCAGCGGCGTCGAGGTCTCGCAGTCCAGACCGCGCTTCTTCGCCTCGGCCTTCCACTCGTCGGAATAGCCGTTGCCGTCGAAACGCACCGCCTTGCAGGCCTTGATCATCTGTTTCAGCACCTCGTAAATGGCCTTCTCCTTCTTCATGCCGGCCTCGATCTTGGCATCCACCTTTTTACGGAACTCCGTCAGCTCGTAGGCCATCGCCGTGTTGAGCACGATCATCGCTTCGGCGCAGTTGTCCGACGAACCCACGGCGCGGAACTCGAAGCGGTTGCCCGTGAAGGCGAACGGCGAAGTGCGGTTGCGGTCGGTGTTGTCGAGCAGCAGCGTCGGGATGTGCGAGATGCCGCTCATCTTGAAGACGTTCTTGGCGTCGAAACGGATCGCGTCGTCGCCCTTGCTGGCGGCCAGTTTGTCGAGTACGGCCGAAACCTGCGTGCCGAGGAAGGTCGAGATGATGGCCGGAGGCGCTTCGTTGGCGCCCAGACGGTGGGCGTTCGTGGCGCTCATGATCGACGCCTTCAGCAGGCCGTTGAACTTGTAGACCGCGGAGATGGCATTCACGAGGAAGGTGATGAACTGCAGGTTCTCCGAAGCGGTCTTGCCCGGTCCGAACAGATTCACGCCCGTGTCGGTGCCCAGCGACCAGTTGTTGTGCTTGCCCGAACCGTTGATGCCCTTGAAGGGCTTTTCGTGCAGCAGGACGCGAAACCGGTGACGGCGGGCGATCTTGTCCATCACGGTCATCAGCAACTGGTTATGGTCGTTGGCGAGGTTAGCCTCCTCGTAGACCGGCGCCAGCTCGAACTGATTGGGAGCCACCTCGTTATGACGGGTTTTGACCGGAATGCCCAGTTTCAGGCATTCGTATTCGAGGTCTTTCATGAATGCCATCACGCGGGTCGGGATCGCACCGAAATAGTGGTCCTCCAGCTGCTGGTTCTTGGCCGACTCGTGGCCCATGAGCGTACGGCCCGTGAGCATCAGGTCGGGACGCACGGCCCACAGGCTTTCGTCCACAAGGAAATACTCCTGCTCCCAGCCCAGATACGACACGACCCGCTGCACGTTCTTATCGAAGTAGCGGCACACCTCCGTCGCAGCCTTGTTCACGGCCGTGATCGAGCGCAGCAGGGGCACCTTGTAATCGAGCGCCTCGCCCGTATAGGCGATGAAGACGGTCGGGATGCAGAGCGTCGTATCGACGATGAACGCCGGCGACGTCGGGTCCCACGCCGAATAGCCGCGGGCCTCGAACGTATTGCGGATGCCGCCGTTGGGGAACGACGACGCGTCCGGCTCCTGCTGTACGAGCAGCTTGCCGGAAAACTCCTCCAGCACCGAACCGCAGCCGTCGGGATCGGCGAAGGCGTCGTGCTTCTCGGCCGTACCGCCCGTCAAGGGCTGAAACCAGTGCGTATAGTGGTCCGCGCCGTGCTCCAGCGCCCACTGCCGCATGCCCGCCGCGATGCTGTCGGCTACCTCGCGCGTCAGGCGCGTGCCGTTTTCCATCGTATCGACCAGCGCTTCGTAAGTCGCCTTGTTCAGGTACTTGCGCATGGCGGCGCGCCCGAACACCTTCTTGCCGAAATAGTCCGACGGACGTCCTTCGGGGGCATTAACCTCGACGGCGGTGTGGTTTATAGCCGCATCAACCATCTTGAATCTGAGTAATGATGACATAATCAACTGAATTGGATTAGTGTTCCGAAAAACATACGGGCAGGGGAGAAACCGAAATAATTGCTAAACTAAAACCTAACCTGAAATTCAACGGACAACTGCCTCGCGGCAGGCTCTCTCCGACCTAACTAACCGGAGGCTTCTCCCCCGCCGCCGTATGTATTGTTATCTGGTTGCAAATGTAATTATTTTTCCGTTACGTTGTTTTTACAAAAACGGCTATTTTTCGAAAAACACCGATTTTTTTCAACATTTCCCGAAAAACAAGGCTATTTTTCAACAACAAACCCGAATTTTTACGCCATTTTCCGGAAAAACATCTCAATTTTTCACCGAAATCCCAAAAATCGCAATTTTTGGTTTTTCCGCAAAACAGAAGTAATAAAGAACATATTTCAACTATTTAACCTCCGACGGAATCGACCGTTCAGCCCGCTGGCGAAAGTAAACGAAATGCACCACATTATAAAAAGAAATTATATAGTGTTATTTTATTAACAATTTCTTGTTTCAATCATTAATAATTTTGTACCTTTACAAGCAATTTTGAAACAACACTTATACTAATCTCTAAATAGTTATGGCAAATACCAAACGTGAAAAGCTGTTCACCGAATTCCCGCCGGTCCCGACCGAGAAGTGGGAGGAAGTGATTACGGCCGACCTGAAAGGTGCTGATTACGAGCGCAAACTGGTATGGAAAACGGGCGAAGGATTCAACGTCCGTCCCTACTACCGCGCCGAGAACCTCGAAGGCATCAAGTTTCTGGGCTCGCAGGCAGGCGAGTTCCCTTACGTACGGGGTACACGCGCACACAACCGCTGGCGCGTACATCAGACCGTAAGCGTCGTATGCCCCAAGGAGGCAAACGCCGAGGCGCTGAAGATCCTCAACGCAGGTGTCGATTCGCTCGGCTTCTGCATCGCATCGGAGGCTTTCACCGCCGCCGACCTCGACACGCTGCTTGGCGAGATCTGCATTCCGGCCGTCCAGCTGACCTTCTGCGGTCAGAAAACGGCCGACGTAGCCGAGCTCGTACTGGCGAAGATCGAAAAAGAGGGCATCGCCAAAGAGGATGTCCGCATCGCGTTCTGCATCGACCCGCTGGTCAAGGGCCTCTCGACCAAAGGCGACTTCTGCTCGCCCAACGGCGAGAAGTGCTTCGCCCGCATCGCAGAGCTGATCCGCAAGACCAAAGAGTACAAGCACATCCGCGTGGTGACCGTATCGGGTCAGATCTTCGGCAACTCCGGTTCGACCATCGTCGAGGAGCTGGCCTTCGTCCTTTCGGCAGGCCATGACTACCTCGTACGCCTGATGGACGCAGGACTGACGATCGAGGAAGCCGCACGCAAGTTGCGCTTCTCGTTCTCGGTAAGCTCCAACTACTTCATGGAGATCGCAAAATTCCGTGCGGCGCGCATGCTGTGGGCCAACATCGTCAAGGGCTACAATCCCGAAAAGAACTGCGCCTGCAAGATGCAGATCCACGCCGAGACGTCGAAGTGGAACCAGACCGTATACGACCCCTATGTAAACATGCTGCGCGGCACGACCGAAGCCATGTCGGCCGCAATCGGCGGCGTATATTCGCTGGAGGTTACGCCCTTCGACGCATCGTTCGAAAACCCGACCGAGTTCTCGAAGCGCATCGCCCGCAACGTCGAACTGCTGCTCAAGCACGAGTCTCACTTCGATCAGGTGGTAGACCCGGCCGGCGGTTCGTACTACATCGAGAACCTCACGCAGTCGATCGCCGCCGAGGCGTGGAAGCTCTTCCTCGAAATCGAGGAGAAGGGCGGCTACACCGAAGCCTACAAGGCAGGCTTCATCGCCGAGCGCATCAAAGCGTCGGCCGCAGCCAAGGACAAGAACATCGCAACGCGCCGCCAGATACTACTCGGCGCCAACCAGTATCCCAACTTTACGGAGGTCGCCGGCAAGGAGATCACCGCCGAGTCCGTTACGCGCAAGCAGGCCGAGGGCAACGTGCTCGTTCCCTACCGCGGCGCCATGGCGTTCGAGGAGATGCGCCTGCATGTCGATCGCAGCGGCAAGGAGCCGAAGGCATTCATGCTAACGTGCGGCAATCTGGGCATGGCCCGCGCCCGCTCGCAGTTCTCGTGCAACTTCTTCGCATGCGCCGGCATCAAGGTGATCGACAACACCTACTTCAAGTCGATCGAGGAGGGCGTGAAAGCCGCGCTGGAGTCGAAAGCCCAGATCGTCGTGGTCTGCGCCAGCGACGACGACTATGCCGAGACCGCTCCCAAAATCAAGGAGCTGCTCGGCGGCAAGGCGATCCTCGTGGTTGCCGGAGCACCCGCCTGCGCACCCGAACTCGAAGCGCAGGGCATCACCAACTTCATCAACGTGAAGTCGAACGTCTTGGAAACACTTAAGTTCTACCTTAAAGAGATGGGAATCTAATCATGAGAGCTAAATTTTCAGAACTGACATATGACGCAGGCCAGCAGAAGAGCTGCTGCGCCTCGAAAGGCTGCGGACAGGTCGAGCCGTGGCTGACGGCCGAACGCATTCCCGTCAAGGGCGCCTATACGGCCGAAGACCTCGAAGGCATGGAGCACCTGAACTATGCGGCAGGTATCGCCCCCTTCCTGCGCGGTCCCTACTCGACGATGTACGTGATGCGTCCGTGGACCATCCGCCAGTATGCGGGTTTCTCGACCGCCGAGGAGTCCAACGCATTCTACCGCCGCAACCTTGCCGCAGGCCAGAAGGGTCTGTCGGTGGCGTTCGACTTGGCTACGCACCGCGGTTACGACGCCGATCACCCGCGCGTGGTGGGCGACGTGGGCAAGGCCGGCGTGTCGATCTGCTCGGTCGAGGACATGAAGGTGCTTTTCAACGGCATTCCGCTCGACAAGATGTCGGTGTCGATGACCATGAACGGCGCCGTGCTGCCCGTGCTGGCCTTCTACATCGTAGCCGGACTGGAGCAAGGCTGCACGCTCGACCAGCTGGCCGGTACGATCCAGAACGACATCCTCAAGGAGTTCATGGTGCGCAACACCTATATTTATCCCCCTGAGTTCTCGATGCGCATCATCGCCGACATCTTCGAGTACACCTCGAAGAACATGCCCAAGTTCAACTCGATCTCGATTTCGGGTTACCACATGCAGGAGGCGGGCGCAACGGCCGACATCGAGCTGGCCTACACGCTGGCCGACGGTCTGGAGTACCTGCGCGCAGGTATCAACGCCGGCATGTCGGTGGACGCCTTCGCACCGCGTCTGTCGTTCTTCTGGGCCATCGGCATGAACCACTTCATGGAGATCGCCAAGATGCGCGCAGCGCGTATGCTGTGGGCCAAGATCGTGAAGCAGTTCGATCCCAAGAACCCCAAATCGCTGGCCCTGCGCACCCACTCGCAGACTTCGGGCTGGTCGCTCACCGAGCAGGACCCGTTCAACAACGTGGCCCGTACGGCCATCGAAGCCATGGGCGCCGCGCTGGGACACACCCAGTCGCTGCACACCAACGCCCTCGACGAGGCGATCGCCCTGCCGACCGACTTCTCGGCGCGTATTGCGCGTAACACGCAGATTTACATTCAGGAGGAGACCAACGTCTGCCGCGAGGTTGACCCGTGGGCAGGTTCGTACTACGTCGAATCGCTGACGCAGGAGATCGCCGACAAGGCTTGGGAGCGTATTCAGGAGGTCGAGAAGCTGGGCGGCATGGCCAAGGCTATCGAGACCGGCATTCCGAAGATGCGTATCGAGGAGGCAGCGGCCCGCAAGCAGGCCCGCATCGACTCCGGCACCGAGAAGATCATCGGCGTGAACGAGTACCGTCTGGAAAAAGAGGCCCCGATCGACATCCTCGCAGTGGACAACACCGCCGTACGCGAGAGCCAGATCAAGCGTCTGAAGGAGCTGCGCGCCAACCGCGACGAAGCCGCCGTGAAGAAGGCGCTGGCCGCGATCACCGAGTGCGTGAAGACCAAGCAGGGCAACCTGCTGGAGCTGGCCGTCGAGGCCGCCAAGGTCCGCGCTTCGCTGGGCGAGATCTCCGATGCCTGCGAAGTCGTCGTAGGCCGCTACAAAGCAGTTATCCGTTCCATCTCAGGTGTATACAGTTCAGAAGTGAAAAACGACAAACAGTTCGAGCGCGCCAAGGAGTTGTGCGCCGAGTTCGCCAAGAAAGAGGGCCGTCAGCCGCGCGTCATGATCGCCAAGCTCGGTCAGGACGGCCACGACCGCGGCGCCAAGGTGGTTGCCACGGGTTACGCCGACATCGGCTTCGACGTCGATATGGGTCCGCTGTTCCAGACTCCCGAAGAGGCCGCCAAGCAGGCCGTCGAGAACGACGTGCACGTAGTGGGCGTCTCGTCGCTGGCCGCTGGCCACCTGACTCTCGTGCCGCAGATCATCGCAGAGCTGAAGAAGCTCGGCCGCGAAGACATCATCGTCATCGTCGGCGGCGTGATCCCCGCGCAGGACTACGACCAGCTGTATAAGGACGGCGCCGCCGCCATCTTCGGCCCCGGTACGCCGATCGCCACCGCAGCTATCAAGATGCTCGAAATTCTGCTCGCCGACTAAAGCGACTGAAAGCAATAGCGATACCCTCCGGTTTCCCGGAGGGTATTTTTTATCCGTTCGGGGAAAAGAGCGGGAAGGCGGACTATGACGAAATTCCTCGCTTTCGCAAAAACCGACCGATTTACACGAAGCGCACCTCCGAAAACAAAAGGAGCTGTCTAACAAGTCCGATTTTTAGAATTTCACCCCCGTCAGATAAAGCTCTGGTAGGGGTGATTTCCAATTTCGGGAACTTGTCAGACAGCCCCTCTGCTTAAATTCGGTGCGAACGGCCTACATGCACGCTTCGAGTATCCGGCGCGCCACGGCGCCGTCCACGTTCTGCGCTTCGCCGTACTTGACGCCGGAGGCATTGAAGCGGCGTTCGATCTCCGCGATCGTCGTTTCGCCGATCCCCTCCTCCGAAAGCCGCGTCGAAAGTCCCAGCGAACGGAAGAATTTTTCGGTAGCTTCGAGCGTACGGTCGATGCGCTCCTCTTCCGAACCGTCGGCAATGCCCCAAATCCGTTCGCCGTATTGGAGCAGTTTTCCGCGCTTCTGCTCCCGGAGCACGCGCAGGGTGCCGTTGATGACGATCGCCAGCGTCGCACCGTGCGTCAGTCCGTGCAGGGCCGTCAGCTCGTGACCGATCATATGCGTCGCCCAGTCCTGCGACACGCCCATGCGGATCATGTCGTTCAGCGCCAGCGTCGCCCCCAGCATATATTCCGACATCACGGCATAATCATGCTGGTTCTCCCGGATTTTCGGAGCGATTTCAATCACCGTATGCAGGATCCCCTCGGCCCAGCGATCCATCAGACGCGACTGGCCGGGCGTGGTCATGTACTGTTCCAGCACATGCACGAAGGTATCGGACAGCCCGCAGGCGATCTGCCGCTGCGGCAGCGAGTAGAGGGTTTCTGGATCGAGAATCGAGAAGACCGGATAATCGCCGTAGAAGGCGTACTTCTCCTTGGTTTCCTGACGCGAAATGACCGAACCCGAATTCATCTCCGAACCCGTGGCCGACATCGTGAGGACGGTGCCCAGCGGAACGGTTTTATCCGCCTGCCCCTTGAGCACGATATCCCACGGATCGCCGTCGTAGAGCAGGCCCGCAGCGATGAGTTTCGTACCGTCGATGACGGATCCGCCGCCCACGGCCAGCAGGAAGTCGGAACCGTTCTCACGGCCCAAAGCCACGGCCTCGCGGACCGTCTCGACGGAGGGATTGGGTTCGATGCCCCAGAATTCGACCCAGTCGCGCCCTTCGAGCGCCTTCACGACCTGATCGTAAACCCCGTTGCGGCGCACGCTGCCGCCGCCGAAGGTAATCATGATCTTCTTGTCGGCAGGGATCAGTTTGCCGAGTCTGGCGATTTGTCCTTTGCCGAAAACCAGTTTCGTAGGATTGTGATAAATGAAATTATTCATAACGGTATGCGATAAATTTTAATACGACTCCTAAATATACGCAAAAATAACAAAAAGAACGCCGGAATACTCCGGCGTTCTTTTATGTCTCGAAAATCGGGTTTAGAAATATTTTCCGCGCAGGTCCTGAATCTTGGCCATCTGCTGGATAGCCTGCACCGAGAACTGCTGCGCCATGCTTTCGGCCATAGCCTGCGCACGCACCTTCTCGCCTTCGGCAGTCTGCTTGTCCGAGGTCTGGATGTCGTCCACCTCGAAGACATATACGCCGCTCAGACCTTTGACCGGAGCCGAGAGAACGCCTTTCTCGGTCGTAGACGAGATAGCGCCGATCAGACGAGGCTCGAAACCGGGACCGTTCACATAGAAAGCCCCGAAGGTCACGTTGTCGAAGTCTGCGACTTCGGTTCCGAGACTCTTGGCCTGCTCGTCGAGCGTGGAGCCGGAAAGCTCCTTCACGATATAGTCGTACTTCTTGTCGCGGAGTACCTGAGCACGGATCTGTGCCGAAACCTTTTCGAGGGGAGCGAATTCGTTGTCGTCGATCTCGGTCAGCATGGCGATCACATAATCCTTGCCTACCGGGAAGATTTCGGAAACATCGCCCACCTCGGCGCCGTAAGCCCAGCGGGCGACGTCGCGCGAATCCTCAAGACCGCGGATCGTACGCTCGCCCTGCGCCAGCGACGCGATGCGCGGCGTAACGGCAGCAGCCGAAGCGGCGTCGTTGAACGCTTCAACCGAACCTTTGGCGTTCACCGAGAAGGTGCCGGCCTGATTGTGGATGTCGCGGCGGGTAGCGGCCGAAGCCTCGACCGGATAGGTGATCGAAGCGACCTGAACATGCTTCGACGGTTTGTCGGCACGGTAAACCTGCATCAGCTGAATGGCGTCGCCGGAAGCGATCTTCACGATATCGCCGGTTTTCGCATTGGCAAGCGCTGCAGCGAATTCGCCCGAAAAGGCCGAGAACGGCATGACGCCCACCTCGCCGCCGTTGGCGGCGGTAGCGTCATAAACCGAATACTGCGCAGCGACCTGAGCGAAGTCGGCACCGCCCTTGAGCACGGTCAGCAGACTGTCGGCCAGCGCCTCCTGCGTATAGGGAAGTACGATGTGGCGGATGCCCATCGAGTCGGGAACGATCTTGGTATCCAGCGCACGGGCCATCGTCCACTCGTTGTTCTTCAGTACGGGACCGTAGGTGGCGCCGTCGAGCAGGGCCTTGGCCTCCTCTTCCGAAAGCTGCTTCGCCGAAACGTAGTTGTCGGCGATTTTGCCGTTGCGGTTGGCGCGGACAAACGACTTCAGCTCTTCGGTGGCGGCGAACTGCGCGCCGACCTCGGCGACGCTCTTTTCGAGCGCCAGCATGTCGTCGTCGGTCGGAGAAACCTCGAACACGACATACGAAAGCGCACGCGACGGCGTCTGCTTGAACATGTTCTTGTGGCTGTTGTAATACGCCTTGATGTCGCTCGACTTGAGCTGAATCAGCGAATCGGGAACGGCCGAGTATTTCTTACCGGCCCACTTGCCGGCATAGGTGTTGTTGGCGGAGTTCACACCGTTGGCCACTTCGAGCGAATTGACATACACGCCGCCCTTGATCAGGCCGAGGAACTTGGCGACCTCGCGCTCCATGCGGGCCTGCTCGTTGAGCTGCGCCCAAGCCTGCTGCGCCTGCGCGTTGGCTTCGGCCTCGGAGAGGAACTGGTGAACGGCGGCGACGTTGTACTCACCCGTGCGGGGATCCGCGAAGGCATTGTAGAAAGCCTGCGAAGGATGCTGGCCGCTGACCATCGACATACGTTCAGGCTCGGTAACGCGAAGGCCCATCTTGTCGAATCCGGGAGTCAGCACGTATTTGCCGATCAGGGCCTGCCATGCAGCGTTGGCAAGCATCGCCGACTGCTGTTCGTTGCTCTCCTGAGCACCGCTCTGCGCCTTGACCTGCTCGTACTGGTTGTAATACTCCGAATAGTTGATCTTTTCACCGTCGATAACACCGACCCGGGGGTCGTTGCCTGAGAAGCCCATTTCGGTCTTCAGGGAGAGAATGAAAGCCAAGAGGGCGCCTGCGATGACAATCGACAGCACGATGCCGAACTTGGTGCGTAAAGTGTTTAAACTTGCCATATAAATTGTAAATTATTCGTATTGTTTCGAATTAGCAGTCAAAGGTAGTAAATTTATTCGGAAAAGGCCCTTATTATGCCATAAAAATTCTCACAACTTCCGGACCCGCGCCAAGTCGATCCGCGAACGCGTCGTACGCAGGATTCGCACCTGCAGACCGCCGACGAAAACGGTCTCGCCGGCCGTGGGAATCCCCTCGTAATTGAAGATGATGAAACCCGCCAGCGTATCGTATTCGCGGCTCTCCTCGATACCCAGACCGTATTTCTCATTGAGGTATTTCACTTCGAGACGGCACGAGAGGACATACTCGTCGGGACCGACCTGCTTTTCGGTCAGGTCGGGCACGTCGTGCTCATCCTCGATCTCGCCGAAAATCTGTTCCAGCACGTCTTCGAGCGAAATGACGCCCGCCGTGCCACCGAACTCGTCAATCACCACGGCGATGTTGGTGCGGTGCTTGATAAAGTTCTGCAGCACCAGTTGCAGCGGCATGGTCTCAGGGACGAAATTAACCTGCATCATCACGTCGGAAATACCGGCCGGACGGGTGAACAGACTCTTCGAGTTGATATAGCCGATGATGTTGTCGATGCTCTTGCGCCAGACGAAGATACGCGAATACTTGGAATCGACGAAACGCGCCGTGAGCTGTTCGATGGTCGTATCGTCGATGTCCACGGCCTCGACGTCCACGCGCGGCACCATGCAGTCGCGCACCCGCAGGTCGGCGAAATCCAGCGCGTTCTGGAACAGCTTCAGCTCGTTGTCGGGTTCGGGACGCGGCTCGGAACTGTTGGTGTCGAGCAGCGACGCGAGGTCCTCGCGGTCGAAACTGTGCGTCGTCGTCCGCTCTTCGACGCGGCGGCCCGTCAGGCGCAGGATGCCGTGCGAAATGAGCGTCGTCAGCCGCGCGATCGGATAGAGCAGCAAATAGAAGAAATAGATTACCGGCGCCAGCGCGCGGTAATAGAAGTTCGGATTGTTGCGGAAGACCGACTTGGGCAGGAATTCCGCGAAAAAGATGATGATGACGGTCGAAACGGCGGTTTCGATCGCCACGGAACCGTTCCGGGCGATGCTCTCCCACCCCAGCGCGTAGAAAATACCGCGCAGCAGCAGCGACATGTAGAGCGAGTAGATGACCAGCGCGATATTGTTGCCCACCAGAATCGTGGTGATATACTGTCCGGGGTGGCGGGAGAATATATCCGCTATGCGGTCGAACATGCGGCTCTGCTTGCGGTCGATCTCCAGTTTCAGGCGGTTCTTGCTCGTAAAAGCGATCTCCATACCCGAAAAGAATGCCGACAGCAACAGCATCAAGACAATCAGTATGACCGAAGTAAGCATCTCTTATTGGGTTGATTGTATCTCGTCATCGTCCAGTTTCAGATCCACCGGCTTCATCTGCTGCTGTTCCGTTCTGGGCCGGGCTTCGGCAGGCTCCCCTGCGGACGCCGGTCTGCCGGGCGCATCCCTGCGAACGGGCCGCCGGGCCGGAACCGGAGCGACGGCGGGCTTGACAGCGGGCTTGACAGCGGGTTCGGGCATGGGTTGGCCGACGGATGCAGCGGCGGTTTTACCGGACTGCTGCGCAGGGACAGGTCCCGACGCCCCCGTCCGGGAGCCGGCAGTCGAGTCGGGAACGACCTCGACCTCCTGTTCGGTAGGTTTGACCTCGACCTCCATGCGGCCTTTCATGCGGCGGAAACGCCAGTCCTTGAACTCCTCGTCGGATTCGAAACCTTCGCCGATAAAGACGTCGCGTCCGTCGTTCTGCACGATTTTCGAATCGACGTTCGAATAGATCTTCTTGGTCTGCTGATTCCAGAACAACTGCTGCGTGTAGAGGTTCTTGCCGTCCGATTTGACGACCACGACATTGCCTTTGGCCTCCCACAATTTGCGGTTCTCGTAGTAGATGGCGTAATTGGCCGTCAGCACGACATCGACCGTGGAGAGCGAATCGTCCTTGTAAGTGGTGATCTTGACTCCCTTGCGGAACTCGCGGTAAGGTTCGCGGGCCAGCGAATAGCCCTCGACCAGCGGAGTTACAAAATGGTAGGAACGGCGGCCGTTCTGCGATTCGACGATCGACAGATTTTCACTGTATTCGGTTCTCATCGTCTCTTCGGAAGCCGCAGCATCCTCCGCCTCGTCGCGTTCGCAGGAGAATAGCAAGATAGCACTCCCCATAACGGAGAGTGCTACCATGGCGTATCTTGCGATGACCCTGTTCATTTATTAACGGGGACGTACGGAAGTCACGACACCGGCGGCCGTACCGCAGGTCACGGTATAGCGGGAACCGGCCTGCAGCTCGTTGAAGAAGCACTCCTCCGAGGTCGGGAAACGGCTGCGGAACGCATTCAGCGACGTTTTGGCAGACTCGATGTATTCCGAATCGGCAGGCAGCAGTTCGATGGCTTTCGACATCGTGTCGTAAGCGGCCCAGAAGGTAGCCTGACCGGCAAAACCGCCGCAGTTGGCAGCCGAAATGGCATAGCACTGAGCCAGCACGTAATAGGGCACGCCGTCCTCAGGATTCAGGTCGCGGGCCTGACGCGCAGCGGAAGCGGCTCCGGGGATATCGTTTGCAACCAAGTCGATCAGCGCGATGCGCACCAGCAGCAGCTGACGCTCCGCAGGATCCTGCTCAACGGCAAGCGCCTCGTTGAGGTATTTGATCGCCTTGGCGTAGTCGCCCTTACTCTGGAAAGCCTGCGCAAGGAACATGGCGGTCTCCGAAGAGGGTTTCACGGCATAGTATTTCTCTGCGAGCGTGAAATAGAAGTCGCCGTCGCACTTGGCGCGCGACATCAGCGCCACGGCCTGCGCCAGCAGCGCCTCGTCGTCGGGAGCCGCTTCGAGCTTGCCGCGGAAGAGTTTTTCGAGATTCTCGCAGCTTGCCGCACCACTCAGACCGAACGCGGCGTCGAACTGTGCCTTGTACTCGTTGGCATTGGGATTCTTTTCGAAGAACGGCGTCAGACGGTCGTACTCGGCGATGATCTCGTCGGGCAGCACCTCGTCAGTGTTCTTGTAGTCGTCGCAGAGGTTGCTGAAATAAGCCACGACGGTTTCGGGATCGGTATTGTCGCCGCCGGCCTCGATTGCGGCACGGAACGCTTCACGGATACCCTTGCGGTCGTTGGGCTTGTAGCGCAGGAACTCGCGTGCCTTCTGATCGAGAATGAAAGCGGCACCCTGCTTGGGATGGTCTCCGAAATACTTGGCGCGCAGGTCGTACATGAGCATCAGCGAGTCGATATACGTATTCTTCTCGGCGACGCTCTTGGCGCGGTTGATCTTGTTCTTGTAGATCACGGCGCCGCGCTGGTAGAACGAGACCGAAGCGGTCGGAACGCTGTTGATGAGTTCATTCAGATAATGAGCAGCGGCATTGTAGTCGCGGTTGTCGCACGACTCCTTGAGGAAGTTGCTGTTCAGAATGTTCTTTTCGCGTTGTTCGGGCGTGTCTCCCCACTTCTCGTACTGCGGAGCGCTGAAGTCCTGAGCCAGAGCCGTCGCCCCTACGAATACAAGAGCAGCGGAAAGCAGAATTTTAACGTTTTTCATCGGTCAGAGATTAATTTTTGTATTTAATTTTGTATGTTTTAGTGTCCGTCGGATCTACCGAAATCCAATGCAATTTACTGCCGGTTCTCCAAAAGTGCAAATTTTCGGGTCAAAAACTAATCGTATTTAGGCCGCAGGAACCAGTACTCGCCGTTCTCGCTGCCGGCAAAGAGCGTGAAGCCGATCGAGAATTTGAAATACTGCTGCCGCACCAGTCCGAGGCGTTCGGCCAAGTTGTAACCGCGGCGGCCGTATTCGACGCCGACGTCTATGGACGAGATGGCGAGGAACTTCACGGGCACCCCGACGCCCAGCGTCACGGCATACTGTCCCAGTTTGTCGCCGTTGTAGGTCTGGTTGTGGGTTCCGTAGCGGAATCCGGCCCGGTAGGACCAGCGTTTCAGGAAATTACGCACATCGTAGCGGTTGGGGGTGTACTCCACGCCAGCCTTGATCGTATGCGTATCGGTATACGCCACCGCAAAGGCGCTCCGGTCCGGTCCGCTGACGCCGGTGGATTCGATCTGCCTGTTACGGCCGCCCCAGTCCTGATAGACGTAATCCACACCCATCGTCCACTTGGAGGTCTGGTAGAAGACACCTGCCGAAAGCTGACGGGGCAATACGAGTGCCAAATGCGTCGTATCGCCCTTTACGGTGGAGTTGTAGAGGTCACCCACATAGATATTTTTCGTCACCGTGGGATTGAGGTCGCCGCCGAAATCATAGGCGGCGCCCAGCGTCAGGGCGCGTTTCTGATTCAAGATGGCATTCCACTGCACGCCGATCTGCCCCTTGATGCTCGAAATGCTGTAGTTGTCGGTACCTACCGTCGAAGAGTAGGAGCCGTCGCCCGTGATCGGGGTCGGGGTCATCACGAACGAGCGGTCGATATCGCCCCAGTAATACTGCGCGGCGATACCCAGCGAGAAGTTCTTGAAAAGCTCCCAGCCGACGCCGAGTTTGACCTCCGTCACGTCGCCCTCGCCCTGATAGATGTACTGCGCGCGGCCGACGTTGCCCCATACGGGATCGGACGGATCGTAGTCATGGGTGTATTTTGTGCGGTAGCCTACCGAACTGTAAGGCGTGAGGCTGAAGCCCAGACCGAGCTTCTTGGCCAGCGGCAGCTGAAATGCGATGTCGTGGAAGTTGAAGGTGTTGTAGGCCGTGCTTTTCGACATGCCGTCGACCTTCTGGGAGTTGTAGTAATTCTGGCCCTCCAGCCCGAAGTTGAAGAGGAAACTCTTCTGCGGCGCGGCGCTGAAAGCCGCCGGATTGAGCAGATTGACCACGCCCGAACTGCGCATGGCCACACCTACACCGCCCATCGAACGCATCGGCAGGGTACCGGGCGTGTTCTGTTCGCCGATGCCGTACATCGTGTAGGGAGAGAATGCGTTAATACTGCTTGTCTGAGCCGCAGCGGCGCAGGGAATCATCACGGCTGCAATGACAACCAGTTTAATTAAGGTGTTCTTCACTTGCATTGTACTCTAAAATTCTATTCAATCCGCAAAAAACCAGATTACAATTTGCAAATATCGTATTTTTAATTCGTTTAACAAAGAAATTCGCGTCTCCTCCGGTAAAAATTACGCATAAATCGTCTATTTGGCTGCGCATGCGGGCCGCATAGCCTTCGATTTCGAACGCGATTCCGTTCATCACGCCCAGCTCGATGGCCTGCCGGGTGGTAAGCCCCGCAAGCTCTTCGCTTTCGGTCGCGGCGCAGAGCGGCAGTTTGGCCGTATAGTCGTGCAGCGCCCTGAAACGGGTCTTCATGCCCGGCGATATGCACCCGCCGCGGAACGTTGCGTCGGCCGTTACCAGATCGATGGTCACCGCCGTACCGAAATCGACGATCAGCACGTTGCGGCCCGGATAAAGCACCGTGGCGCCGACAGCCGCGGCCAGCCGGTCGCGGCCCACCGTTTCGGGCGTCAGGTAGGCGTTGCCGATGGGTACGGGCGTCTGCGAAGAGAACTCCAGCAGATACTCCACGCGCGGCCGGAGCAGATCGGCCACTTCGTCCACTTCGCCGCGCGTCGAAGCCACGACGGCCCGGCGCACGGGCCATGCTGCGAACAGCTCTTCGAGCATCGACGGATGCAGCCGCTCCACGCAGCGCTGAAAAACAATCTCCCCCCGGTCGAAAACAGCGAGTTTCACGAGGGTGTTTCCGATATCTACTACTAAATTCAAAGCTGCTGCAACGTTTTATATGCGTCTTCAATGTCTTTGACATTCCTAACGGTCATCGCCAGACGATTATTGTGCTGTTTCAACACAAATCTGCCGGGATTCTGCGTGACTTTGCGAAGCAGGTCCATGAAAGTGTCGCTCTTGTAGTAGGGCGAGTCCTGCTCGCCGACGAAATGCACGATCATCAGCCCGTTCTTGACCTTCACGCGCTCCATGCCCAGCCGGATCGCCTCCCAGCGCAGGCGCACCACGTTGAGCAGCTCTTCGGTTTCACGCGGCAGAGGGCCGAAACGGTCCGCCAGACGCTCTCCGAAGGCCAGCAGCGCCTCCTCGTCCTTGGTCGAATCCAGCTCCCGGTAGAGCTTCAGGCGCTCGGCCTGCTGCGCCACATAGGAGTCGGGAAGACCGGCTTCGACCTCGATTTCGATATGCGCGTCGTCGATATAGCGCAGCTGCTCGACCACCTCCTGTTCCGAATCGTTCAGGCCCGCGACGTGCAGTCCCTCGGCGCGCAGTTCGGCGATCGCTTCGTTCATGATCTTCTGATAGGTCTCGAAACCGATATCGGCGATGAATCCGCTCTGCTCTGCTCCCAGCAGGTTGCCCGCGCCGCGGATGTCGAGGTCCTGCATGGCGATATTGAAGCCCGATCCCAGATCGGAGAACTCCTCGATGGCCCGCAGGCGGCGGCGCGCATCGGACGACAGCAGCTCGTCGGGCGGCGAAAGCAGGTAGCAGTAGGCTTTCTGATTACTGCGGCCCACACGTCCGCGCAGCTGGTGCAGGTCGCTCAGGCCGAAGTTCTGGGCATTGTTCACGATGATCGTATTGGCGTTGGGAATGTCGATGCCGTTCTCGACGATGGTCGTGGCGACCAGCACGTCGAATTCCCCGTAGATGAAGTCCATGATCAGCCGCTCCAGCTTCTCGGCGGGCATCTTGCCGTGCCCCACGCCCACGCGGGCCTTGGGGCAGATGCGGGTGATAAGCCCCTGCATGGTCATCAGGTCCTCGACGCGGTTGTGGACGAAGTAGACCTGTCCGCCGCGCGCGAGTTCCGTTTCGACGGCGTCGCGGATGATCTCCTCCGAGAAGACGTGCGATTCGGTGACGATCGGCTGCCGGTTGGGCGGCGGCGTCGAGATGACCGAAAGGTCGCGCGAACCCATGAGCGAGAATTGCAGCGTTCGCGGAATCGGCGTCGCCGTGAGAGTCAGCGTATCGACGTTGACCGCCAGCTGCGTCAGCTTCTCCTTGGCCGCCACGCCGAATTTCTGCTCCTCGTCGATAATCAGCAGCCCCAAATCGCGGAATACGATCTGTTTGCCCAGAATCTTGTGCGTGCCGATCAGAATGTCGATACGGCCAGCTTCGAGGTCGGCGCGGATCTGCGACACCTCTTTGGCCGTTTTGGTGCGGTTGAGATACTCGACCCGCACGGGGAAGTTGCGCAGACGCTCCGAAAACGAGCGGTAGTGTTGCAGGGCGAGAATCGTCGTCGGCACCAGCACGGCGACCTGCTTGCCGTCCACGGCGGCCTTGAATGCCGCGCGGATCGCCACCTCGGTTTTGCCGAAGCCCACGTCGCCGCAGACCAGCCTGTCCATCGGCTGGTCGGACTCCATGTCCTTCTTGACGGCCGCCACGGTCGTCTGCTGGTCGGGCGTGTCCTCCCACTGGAACGACGCCTCCAGCTCGTGCTGCAGATAGCTGTCGGGCGTAAATGCGAATCCCTTGCTGGCCTTGCGTTTGGCATAGAGGGCGATCAGCTCGCGCGAAATATCCTTGACGGCCTTCTTGGTGGCGTTCTTGAGCTTCTGCCATGCGCCGTTGCCCAGCTTGTAGACCTTCGGCGGCTCGCCGTCGCCCGACTTGTAGCGCGAAATGCGATGGAGCGAATGGACGTTCACGAACAGCACGTCTCCATCCTTGTAGACCAGTTTGATCGCCTCGTGCGCCTTGCCGTTTTCGTTGATCTTCACGAGCCCGTCGAAGCGGCCCACGCCGTGGTCGATATGCACCACATAGTCGCCCGGCCGCAACTGGTTCAGCTCGGCGACGGTCATCTGTTCGTCGCGCCGGATCTCGCCGTTGATGCGGTAACGCTGGTAGCGGTCGAAAATCTGATGGTCGGTATAGAGACACAACTTCAGGTCGTTGTCCACGAAACCCTCGTGCAGCGTCACCGAAAGGGGCCGCACGACGGCCTGCCCGCGTCCGATCTGGTGAAAGATGTTTTCGAGACGCTCGACCTGCACCTTGTTTTCCGAGAGGATATAGGTCGTGTAGCCGCGCAGCGAATTGCGGATTATATCGTCGGCCAGCATCTCGAAGTTCTTGTTGAATTTGGGCTGGGGAGCCGTATCGAACTCCACCGCCGCCGTGGCGGGACGCTCCGGCAGGTTGTCGCGCAGGGCGAGCATCCGGCAGTTCGCCAAATCGCCGAGCAGTGCGTTACGGCTGGTCATCAGGCGGTCGATCTCCTCAGGACGTTCCATGTCGGCAAGCGTCCTGCGGCGGATATCGTTCACCCGACGCAGCACGTAATCGGCGTCGTAGAACCAATAGGCCGCAGCATCGCCCGCAAACTGCACGAACGACACCTTCGCCGCCCCATCGCCGGCATTGAGGTTGGGAATGATCTCCACCCGGTCGAGTTTGTCGGCCGAGAGCTGGCTCGAAATGTTGAAACGACGGATCGAGTCCACCTCGTCGCCGAAAAAGTCGATACGGTAGGGTTTGCTTTCCGAGAAGGAGAAGACGTCCACGATACCGCCGCGCACCGAATACTGGCCCGGCTCATAGACGAAATCGACGCGGGTGAAGTTCGCATCGACGAGCGCGTCCTCCAGCACGGCGATCGAGATACTGTCACCGACTTTCACGGCGATCGTATCCCGCCGGAGGGTTTCGGCGTCGGCGACCCGCTCGGCCAGCGCTTCGGGATAGGTGCAGACGATCAGATACCCTTTCGTGAAGCCCTTCACGGCGTTCATCGCCGCCGTGCGCTGCACCACGCCCTGCGCATCTTCGGCGCCGTAGGCCACCGAACGCTTATAGGACGAGGGGAAGAAATAGACCTGCTTCTCGTCCAGCAGGTTATAGAAGTCGTTCATCAGGTAGGCCGCAGCGTCGCGGTCCTCGGCGACGAAGACGTGTACGCCCCCGGTTTTCGCCGCAGCGGCAGCGGCATAGAACGAAAGAGCGCCGCCGACCAGCTCTTTCAGATGGACGGTTGCGCGCTCTTTCTTATATTCGCGGCACAGGCGGGGCAGCGCTT
>OGYJ01001202.1_pt1 | contig 21446 bp, 25 predicted proteins | sample 1576531 | NCBI WGS metagenome assembly OGYJ01 (sample SAMEA3541574, study PRJEB24748) | human gut metagenome | biome: human gut; feature: human-associated habitat; material: faeces | place: China | collected 2012 | reverse complement strand
ATTCTTTTTCTGCGTTTTGAAGTGCAAATTAGGTGTAAATTGGATCAAAATCGGGGCATGGGGCCGGTAGAGCGTCGGCGGAAACCCTTGAAAACACTGAGGAAACTGGAACTTAGAGCGTTCCACAGGGTACAAACTCCCGAAAGGAGCGTTCCTCTGTCCCCGGTCACAAACCCTTGAAAATGCCCGCACTGCGGGCATTTGTGGGACGGACCGGGGCGTTTACGACCCCGGTCCTTTCTCCTGCTTTTCTTTCGTCGGATGCCGATACCCCCACAAAGCGGTTCAAAGCCCACCCAAATCCCCACGGTGGGGTACTCGCTCGGGCTACCTGTAAAAAGCGCACACAGCGGCCCACAGGGGCGGACACGGCGGTTACATCTGCATCTCAGGAGCCTGCGTTTCACTGTCCCGAAGCTGCCGGGCGTACTCGTGCAGGCTCATGCCGGTTTGCTGCTGGCAGAACGCCTCCATCTTGCGGAGCAGGACTTCCTGTTCGGCTGCGTTGAGAGGGTAACTCCAGTCTTCTTCCGAACCGTCTCCCTTGCAGAGGTTCAGATCCAGTGTGTTGCACAGACGATCCTGCTCCACGTCATAGTTAGCGTAGATGTTGAGCCAGTCATCGTTCTGATCGGTGCAGACGAATGTACCGAAGGCGGCATCCACATCGAAGTCCGCCTGCAGATAAAAGTTGAACTTGCCATCCGATTCGATGATCTCCTCACCGAAAGAAAAATTCCGTGCAGAGAGATGTCCTGCCGAGGTGATCTCTTTGCCGTTCAGACACTCCAGCAGTTTCTGCAGCATCACATCCCCGGAAACAAGCTGCTTTTTTGCTGCACGATAGACGGCTGTAGACACATCCTGCATAGCCCATGTTTTCCAACCTTCTATGGTATGGACAGCGGAGAACTCCCGCTTGTCAAAATCCAAATCAAATACGCCGGTAACTTTTCCCGTATTCTCCATGCGCAGATGTATCAGGTGCTGATACTCCTCCGGCGTGATCGGCTGGGCCTGCGAATACAGAGAGATGAATTTGCCGGTGCTGCGCTCCGTGTCTTTTAGATATTTGCGGAGCATCCTTGCGGCACCCAACAGTTCCTCGCCGGGGGTAGTTTTATAATACCACTCCTTCCCGTTTTCCATCACATGGTAGGCCGCATAAGTGCGGGCGGCTTCTTCCGCCTCACGGTTTGCGGCATCCTCGGCATAGATCTCACGACTGATGCGCTCATACTCACGCTGCGGAAGCTGGTTGCACAGTGCATCCAGCACAGTTTCCAAATGCTCCTGCAGCGTCTCACCCTTGAGATGCTTTTCAATGGCGTTCTTCCACCTCCGGTCCAGCCACAGGACGATTTCTTCATGCTGTGCCATGCTCATCGCCCTCTTTCTGTTTCGTTACGGACGCTTTTGCGGGCCGCCTGGGTCTGGCCGCAGGAGCAGACTTACTGTCCACATACTCCCGCACCGCTTCCGGGACTTCCGATTCATAGAGCTGCTGCAGCACTTCCTCCATGCGCCGCTGCACGGAAGACCGCTGCTTGCGGAGCACAAACTCCAGCGCATCCAATTTGGCTGCGTCAAATCCAATGGTGATATTCTTACTTTCCAATTTCAGTTCCTCCTTACTCATACTTGATCCCCGGCACCTCCAGCCAGTGGGCCCAGCCCCGGCCCTGGAGCTTCGTTTTTACTACGCCGTACCGTGTGTCCATGGCCTCTATGACCTCGCCGTTTCCAATGTAGACGCCGATGTGCCCGGACTTCCACACAGCCAGTCCCGGCGTGTCGGGCATGGTCTCAATGCTGCCTTTTCGACTGGCGTTATAGTACATACCGTCCGCACCCACATCGGGCATACCGTTGCTGCCGTACTGGATCTCCATAGTCTCGGTGTTCAGCCAGCCGTACCCCTTGATGAGCCCCACGCAGTCGGTGGTGCGCCTGTTCAGCCAATGGGAACGGATGAAGTTGGCTTCATCCCCTACGCCCTCCGGGTATTGCGAGATCTTATATTGCAGCAGCTCCGGCGTCAGCACTTGGCCGAAGGTACCCCATACATAGCCCCAGCCGGAGTTCCATGCGTTGGCGGCATAGATGGCCAGGTCTGCACTGTTCTTTGTGGCAGGGTCTGTAAACAGAGATGCCTCCAGTTCCATCGGCGCATTGCCGCCCGGCTCATAGGCCCCGTTATAGGTACCGCCGCCCGCGCTGCCCATGACCATGGAATAGATCTTCACGGCATTGGAGCGTTCCTCCGCCGTGACCGCACGGCCCCGCCACACGGATAACTGCGCATAGACTTCTTCCATAGGAAGCGGTACGGCCACTTCATAGGTTTCGCCCGTCTCCTCCCGCCCCCTCGTCTCCGTTTCACAGAAGCAAGCCACGAACGCCTCCGCGTCTGTCTGCGACAGCGTATCCGCTCCAAAGCAGAGGGCAAAGAAAACAGCCTTGACCTGTATTGGATCAAGTCTGTTTCCCTCGGCTTTCTGATTGACTTCGGCTACCGCCGCATCCAAATGGGAGAAGGATCCCCGCATCTGTGTGAGCTGCATCCGGTATTCTTCCGGAACACTTGCGGACAGCTCTGTCCCATAAAACGCCGCCGATACAACAGCACTGTTGTGCTCGGCTGTGCCGGAACCTACACAGCACAAGAACGCTGTCAGTAAAATCACCGGCGACAAAATCGCCGCCAGCACCCACCCGACTGTTTTGCGGCCCTTCTCACTGGACAGCACGGCAGCTGCCAGCCGAACAAGTTGTGTGCTCATGGTAAGCCACCTCCTCCATTACCGTCCGCCAGCTGAGCCAAATAGCACCGCCTTGTGAGTTGGGGCTTTCACCTCCAGATGGTATCGCTCCATGCCGCACTTATACAGGCACTCGCCACGCCTTGCCCGCTGGATGAGTTCAAACTCCGCCTCGTCCAGCTGCAGCATGTCCATATAGAACCGCTTGCCGATGGAACCGGGATTGAACAGGAACTGATGGGGCGGGATGGCAAAGAGCGGCTTTGTCATCTCTCGCACGCCCTCCTGGTCAAAGTCCTCCAAGTTTTGGGAGGCCATTACCAGCGCCGAGTCCCGCTTGCGCACACGCTTCAGACAGTTGCGGATGTACTCAATGGCCACCGGGTTAGACAGCCACAGGTACAGCTCATCCAGCACCGCTACGGTATTGCCGCCCGTCAGCAGCCGGTCCGACATATACGCCAGCACATTGAACAGCAGGGCATTCCGCAGGCTCTTGGCCGCCGTCAGCACACCGCCTACGCCGAACACCAGAAAACGGTCACCGGAGATATTGGTGTGTCCGTTGAAGAACGGCGCATCCGCCCCCACACATAGAGAATGCAGAGCCAGCAGCACCTCCTGCAGCAGCTCCTGCGTGTACAGCGCGCCCGGCTTGTATTGGGCCAGTTCCTCTTGCATTAGGTCATACAGATCGGAGAGGATGGGGTAGTCCTCCGGCGCAAGCTGGCGAAAGTCTGTTTCCTCTGTAATGCCCCAACGGGCATACAATTTGGACAGCATGATCTCTATGGTGTCCAGCTGCGGGTCAGAGAAGTCTTTGTAGGCCCGGAAAAAGTCCTTTAAAAAAGAAATGTGCCGAGCCAGCAGGGTGGACTTTCGGAAGGCCTCCGGGACTGTTTCATCCGTGGCGCTGTCGGCGTCCTCGTTCCAGCTCCGAACTTCTAACACATTGATGCGCTTTTCCCCGGCCATGAGGTCAATAAAGCACCCGCCTAAGTTTTCGCACAGCTCCTCCAACTCGTGCTCAGCGTCCAGGGCAATCACCGACTTGCCCGCTTCCAGCAGATTGCAGATCAGCAGCTTGATGAGGTAGCTCTTGCCCTGACCGCTGTTGCCCAAAATGAGGATGTTGGCAGAGGTCTTGTCGCTGTCCCGACGGTCAAAGTCCACCACGATGTTGCTGCCGTACTTGTCTTTCCCAATGTAAAAGCCGTTGGGATCTGTCTTGCCGGAGTAATTGAAGGGATAGAGATTGGCCACGCTGCTGGCGGGCAGTACCCGCTCGAACTCCCGGCCCAGCACATTACTGCCCACAGGGCTGATGCAGCAGAATCCCTGTTTTTGCCGCAGGAGCAGCTTGTCCACATTCAGCTTGCAGCGCACCAGCTCCGTCAGTACATCGGTCTGGAGCTGACGAAGCCGCTCCTTGCTGTCCGCCGTCATCTCCAAATACACGGCACAGTGGACCAGCGGCTCATGCTCCCGGTGCATTTTATGCACCAACTCCGCCACATCCCGCAGATTGCTCTCCGCCGCCACCGCCTGCCGCAGTTTGTTGGGGTCTGAGCCGTCCAGCTTGTTTTTCTTGTTGGCGTTGTCGATGATCCTGTCCTCCTCGCCGGGGGACACCTGCCGGCAGTAAATGCGCAGCGTCACGCCGCTTTTTTCGCCCAGCTCCCGCAGGAGCGCCTGGGCCTCGGTGCTGGCCGGATATTCCCGCAGCGCCCACACGCAGCGGTAGGTGCTGCCGAAGATGTAATGATCCACCTCGAATTTCACCACCCCCGGTGCGATGCGGTCCAGATAAGTGCGGAGGAACGCTTCCTGCTGGGAAGGGGCCTTTTTAGAAAATAGATTCTTCATTTTTCCTCCTCACCACATATATAGTTCCATGTGCGGCTCCAGTTCCGGTTCCTGCCCGGTAAACTGTTCCGGCTCCTGAAACATCTGCGTATACCGCTGTATCTGCTCCTCCGTCAGGGAGCAGAAGCCCCCTGCATGGTCATCTCCCACCAAAAAGAAAGGCCCGCAGATGATATCACCTCCCAGCCGTCGGTTGGGCTGCATGCCGTTCAGTTTTCCCTCATCGTTACAACAGAGAATAACGCCGTCTCCCATAGAGAGGGGGTGGAACAGACCCTCTACCTCCCGCTGGATGGCTTTCAGGCCCTCCTCCATCTCTTTCGCATACGGAGCTTTTCCCGGCTCCACTTTCAGAATTCGCATTTCAAACCTCCGTTTCCGCTGTCAGCCACTGTGCCCCGTCTACAAAGGAGAATACCTCGTGGGTGGCGTCCTGCTCAAAATAAATAGCCAGCAGCTCCAGAAGCCGCTGGCCCTCCGCACGCTGAACGACAAATCCGCAGTCCCGGAACTGCTGCTCCAGGGGCGCATAGTTCATGGTCCCGTCCGTTTTTCTGCGCCGCAGCACGAAGCAGAATTCACGGGAGGAGGCCATGGTGGTCTGGACACTGTCCAGATGCTGACGATCCTGCACCAGCAGCCCACGGATGGCGGGCATGTATTCCTCCTCCAGCCGCTGCCGGTAGAACTGGCGGTTATCCTGAAAGGACTCCTTGGAGTCCAGGGCCAGCAGCTCCAGTTCCGCCATGCCTTTCAGCACGCCCAACAGCTCCTGCACCTTTGCCCGAACGCCCTGCTCCGGCAAAACATTCAGATTGCTGGGATGAACGAAGTAGAAGGCCAGCTCTCCGTTCGCCGTTACGACGCTGTCATTTTTAATATCATCGATGCCGATGAGCTGCCGGGTAGATTTTTTCCTGCTCATGCCGATTCCCTCCACACATAATATTGTTGTCCGAAAAAGAAAAATGCCGCAGCATAGCGCAGGAAGTCCAGCATACTGATCCCTCCGTGCCGAATGCAGAGAAAGGCCAGCGCCGCTGTAATGACCAAGGGGATCATGCTGCCGGTCTGGTTCAGCGCCAGCACCGACAGCAAAAGCCCTGTCCCGATCCACGCCACATCCCGCAGCGTCCACAGCCACAGCATAGGCCGGGCCGTTAAATTTTCGGGGTATAGATACATAGTTTTCCTCCTAAAAGTGAAGCCGCAGGTGTGTGCCTGCGGCTTCTGTGTGTTTTATTCTTCGTTCCCGGCATCATTCAGCTCGCGCTCAATGAGACCCAGAATGAAATCCTTCTGCTTCAGGCCGTTCCTGGCCAGATAGTCCTTCAGCCGGCCGAAGAGTTCCTCCGGTACCTGAAAGGCGATGGTGCGATTGTTGGCGTTCATAGTTCGTGTGCCTCCTTCAAAATACTCTCTGAGTATGTCCGTGATGTAGTCGGACAGGGTCTGGCCCCGCTGTTCCTGCTCCGCCCGAAGCCGCTGGTGCAGCGACAGCGGGATGGGTGCGCAGAGGTTTTTCTTTTCTTCCATAGCCTGCTCCTTTCCGCCTCTCCCGAGGCAAGCAAAGCATAGCCCAACTGCGGCGCATAAGCTATTGACAAGTCTAACGAGAATAGAAGCGCAAAGGCAGCATACCGGACAAGTCTAACGAATATTTTCGCTCATCTGGACCGCCTGTACCAAACAGTGCATTACGAAGTCCACACAGGGGATGGCCACACTGTTGCCCAAGGCCTTATACCTTGCGCTGTCGGATGCACCGGGGATGTCCGTCCACCCGTCCGGGAAGCCCTGCAATCTCTCACATTCCAATGGAGTCAGGCGGCGAATGAGATGGGCATGGACATCTGCCTTTTGGCAAATGAGATCGACGGCATCTTTACACTGCCGTGCGCTCTGTGTGCTGACCACATCATTCTCCCTGAAGTCATCCACACGCTGGCGGCTGTAGACCGCATGGTGATCTGTGGCAGTCAGGGTATAGGCGATGTCCTGCTGGTATCCAATGCCGTTCCCGCCGTTCTGCGGCTGGCGGTCTATGGCATTTCCCGTAATGCAGATCACAGGTTCCTGCTCCACCAGCGGTACATTGTTTCCGCCCGTCCCATAGCGGGCCGACATGGTAGGCGCCACCTCCTCCATCTGTCGGTAGCGGCTGTCAATGCCGTGGTTTTCATACACCAGCGGCTGATGGCCGTGCTCCTGCGCCCGCAGTGTGCCCGTCATATTCTCAGAAATTTCCATGACCTGACCGCCTTGATCGTTGATGCACAGCACAGATGGCATACTGTTGCCGCTGGCGCCTGCCTTCAGTGTTGGGGCAACACTTTCGTGGTATCCGATGCTCCCGGCACTGGCTCCGGCACCTGCCGAAAAACCGGCGACAAATGTCTGCTGTTTTATTCCCGGCTGTGCATTTAGAGCACCCGCCACATCATGTAAGTCACGAACCTCATCTCTTTGGTTGGCCGCAAAGGCTATAACGCCATTCCTGCCGGTGGACATCCCACAGTTCACGCCCAAGGTCGCTGCCACATCGCCGGTCAAGTCTCCGTTGTAGCCGTCAAAGCCCTCAGTGTTTTCACTTGCCTGCGTCACGAAAGTCTGCATCTGCATATTTGAGGTGGCCATCAGCGCACCAGACACCCCTTGCAGGTCGATGCCCTCGTCCCGCTGGTTGATGTGATAGGCATCTATATCTGTGATCTGGCCGTCCGGGAGCGCAAGACCCGCCTGGATCTTCAGCGCCCGTTCCAGCTTCTTTGGCAGCGCTTTGCCCCGTTCAAACGCCCGGCGCAGTATCCCCATGCAAGCCTTCGCTGACAAATAATACTTTGTCGGCGGTGCGCCCTGCAAAATCCGCGATAAGGAAGATTCTCTTGCGTCTCTGGGGGACACCCCAGTATTGAGCGTCCAGGCACCGCCAGCATAGGGAGAAATCAGTTCCCAGTAGGATTCGCCCAGCAGGTTGCCATGCCCAGGGGTAAGGTCCAGGGACATGAACGGTACCGCGCTTAATTCGGACGATCTCTTCCAGGACGATGCGGAAGTCCTCGCCCTTCCGCTCTCCGCTGGAGAAGGCTCCCGGCACATTTTCCCATACCATAAATCGGGGCCGAATATGGATACCTGCCCGGCCTCGTGATCTGTCTGCATCTCTCATCTCCTTTACGATGCGGGTCTGTTCCGTGAAGAGGCCGGAGCGCTCTCCGGCCAGCCCGGCCCTGGCTCCGGCTACGGACAGATCCTGACACGGGCTGCCGCCGCAGATGATATCCACCGGCGGCAGCATGGCCCCGTTCAGCTTCGTAATATCTCCATAATGCAGCATCCCCGGCAGCCGCTGCTGCGTGACTCGAATGGGGAAAGGCTCGATCTCACTGGCCCATAGGGGGATGACACCGTTGTGTATAGCCGCCAGCGGAAAGCCGCCAATGCCGTCAAACAGGCTGCCCATAGTAATGCACCTCATTTGGCCGCCACCGTCCGGGCAATATTGACGGCGCTCTGAGCTGTGTAAACCGCCGAGGTAAGATTGGCCTTCGTGGTGGTGTCCAGCCCAAAGGCCCCAGCGATGCGGGGAATTTCCCCGGCAGAGAGCATGAGTCCCAAGCCCAGCAGGGCGTGGTCTTTGAACACCATCAGCCCGGCCACAAGGATGGTGGCCTGCAAGAAAGCCGTGAGACACAGGCCGATGACCTGTTTGCACCACTGGACGAATCCGTCTCCATATCCCCTGGGCACGGAGAACATATAAAGGCTCCCCACGGCAATTTGAATCAGCAAAATACCGCCGCGCTTCAGATTGCTGAAAAACACCTTAATGACCGCATAGGCCATGAGGATAAGGCAGAAAAGAACCATAAGCCCGCTGGTCTCCTGCCCAAATCCCCGCAGGGGATAGGTGGACTCCGTCAGACTTTCCAGGTTTTCAAGATCTGCCAGCGCCGCCTTTGCCGCATCCCCGATGCTGGTGGACCCGAAGCCGGTGATGCCCGCCGTCAAGGTGCCCTGCAAGGAAATTGCCAAAGAATAGAGCCGTACCGGCACCTGGGTAAAAAGAGAGACGGCCAGAAAGCCCTTAAGGACATTCAGCGCCGTCTCTTTCACATTGCCCCGCCCAGCGGAATATTCGATGCCGCATTCAAACACAGCCACCACCAGTCCCGTGGCAAACAGGGCCCAGCCCAAATAGGAGAAAAACAGCACCACGCTCTGCACCCAGTTCATCTCGAAGAGCTCTGCGCCCATGCTGCCCATCTCCGAAAAGAAATTTCCAAGGAAACCAACCACTTGACTGTAAAACCAGTCCACGATCTGCCCCAGTATTTTGTCCGCTACAAAGTCCCATATAAACAATAAATCACCTCCGAAAATAGAAAAACTGGGTAATCTTCATTGATTGAAAATTACTCAGATATAGGGGCGTGCAACTACAAAGCCAACTTTGAATGATTGCGCTTTGCGCAACAACACAAAGCGATTTGCATTTTTTGCTGTAATTTCTGATACGGTTTTGGCGCACTTCAAATTCATCTTTTTGTCAGCAAGCTTTGCTTTCATGCTCTAATTATATTTGCTTTGTTCACCTTGGCAAATCGCAACTCTGTATGATATACTTTTAAGAGATATATGTATGAGTTGTTCTCCGCTGGTAAAGAACAGGGAGGGAAACTAAAAACGCAAAGCCCCGAAGCCCAAATGAAAGGAAGAACTTATGGACAAAATAGTTCCTGCGTTTGAAACCACATTGTTGGATTCTACCCTGAGTGATGCTTGCATCGATATGGCTGAATTAGGCATTGACAGTCTTTTAGACGATGGCGTTTTCAAAAGCATCCCCATCGTTAGCGTTTTAGTCGGCATAGGTAAGACGGCCCAAAATTTGCATGACAGAAATCTCTTAAAGCAAACCATTAAATTCATCAATACCTTCAATGAAAAATCCATAACTCCCGATAAACTCCAAAAATATAAGAAACGTCTTCGCAATAATCCTAAATTTGCAGAGGAAGAACTTGGACGTGTGTTAATAGTTTTAAATTCAAATGTTGATTTTAAAAAATCTGAGATATTAGCACGTTTTTTTAGAGCATATGTGGAAGAGCAAATAGATTGGGATACTTTCTGTGAACTTGCCGACGTGACCTCCCGTATGTTTGTTTCCGATATTAAACTATTATTTGCTGTTTATAACAAACAAATCTCTAATACTCCGCAATGTCGGGGTTATCAAGCTGAAAGACTAATAGCTTTAGGGCTCCTAAGTTCTTCAGTGAAATCTATGACAATGTCAAGCATAAGTGGAGGCAGTACACAACGATATGTCCAGACAAATGAACTTGGGAACAGATTTTGCGTATTAAGCAAATAGGCTCAAATCAAAAAGGCGTTGCCGACTGCAAAAAGTCAGCAGTGCCTTTTTGGCATCTAAGATAGGCGTGTGCTGTAGATGAAAAAGCCCTCCGCTGATTCAGCAGAGGGCTTCTGTCTATATTCGTTTTTTTGGTCACAGTTTTATTTTGTTTCCAACGCCCTTGGCCTTTCACGGAGTGAGCAACCATTGATAATCCTGCCGCCCATCGATCACATACTCCACATAGACCACCTGATCTTTTACTTGATACAGCAAAATGTGGTATTTGTCAAAGATGAGCTTGCGATACTTCTCGACCGTAAAAACCTCGGAACGCAGCACAGGATTGCGAAACGGAAATCGTTCCAAAGAGACTGCCGCCTGACGAAAACCGGAAACCAGTTTGTGCGCCAATTTTTCATCCAGCCTTGCGGCAAATGCCGCATGCTCCACCAACTGCTGGGCGGCCCGCTTCGAGACGACTACTCGATACGATTCATGCTCCGGCATGGCGTACCTCCTGGATCGCCACCTCCATCATGGCGGCCACCTCATCTACGGAATGATCCACAGCGCCGTGCAGGCGATCTTCCTCCACGGCAAGCAATTCTTCCCGCAGCTTCAGCATCTTTTCCCGATGGGTAAACGCCTCGATGTCCATGACTACCAGATCGCCCTCACCGTTTTTGGTCAGATAAACGGGTTCGCCGGTCGTCTTACACAGCTCCGCAATATCATTATAGTTTTGCCGAATGGCGGCACTTGGCTTGATATACATATTCGCTCTCCTTACATAGCGGTTTTATAACTATATTATACCATTAAACTGCTATTATGCAAGAGGAATATTGACTTGCGCCGTTATACCCCGATGATCCCCCAAATATACAGCGGCGCCGTCAGCGTAAAGACCAGGCATGCAAACAGAATGGCCGGAGCCGTCCATTCAAATTGCCCTGTTTTCCGATAGTCAAAATACGCCGTCCCCAGCTTCACGAAGAAGAAAATAGCCAGAATCATGTCGATGGCGGGGAATACCACCTTGTTGACCACCGACTTGATTTGCCCGGACGCCGCCGTCCAGGTGCTCTCCACCGCACCCGCCACATCGCCGCTGCCTGCGGCAAAAGCCGCCACAGACAGTAGGCAGCACAGCAGCGCCGTGATGCTCAGCATGAGCATGATACGCTTTGCAGTTTTCATTTTGCATCCTCCTTACAGTGTCATTTCATGCATGCCGTGCTGCAGCTCGGCCAATTTTTCCGCTGCCCAGTCAGGGATGCACTCGTCACGGATAATGCCCACGAACTCGGAGCGGTTCCATCTCGTGGTCTCGCCGTCTCCCAAACAGGTGCAGAGTACCGAGCGGCCACGGGCGTGGGGCTGACAGCCAAAGCCGCTCAGGGCCAGCCATAGCTGATTCTCCGGCTGCCAGTAGGATTCCCGCAGCGTATCCGGCGACAGGATCAGCACCCTGCCGGTGAAGTCCTGCTCTCCGGAATTGGATTCACAGTGTTCTGCGCCAAACAGGTGCAGTTTTGCCAGCTCTGCCCGGTATTCGCTGACGAATCCGTCCAACACGGCGGGGTGGCTGTTTATGAGGAAGGTATGCCGGTGTCCTCCATCTTCGGGAACGAAGATGGAGCGGCTCCACTGCTTATTAGTCTCGTGGTAGCGGCCGTCATAGGACTGCTCCTGCAAAGTGTTGGCCAGCACAAAGCCCACCCGTTTGTAGCCATACTGGTCGATAACGCTTTTGGCGCAGTCAGTGCTGAGATGCATCCCATCAAAGCCCTTGCGGATGGCCAGCTCTATGGCCCCGGCGCAGGCACAGTTGGTGCGGAAGTTAGCACGCCACAGCTCCAACTCGCCCCGTTCCCGAGCCTCTTTGGCCGTGTAGGGGTACAGTGCCTCACTCGGCAGCATAGACAATGTCTCCTTCCTCCAAAAGCTGCGCCAGTGCAGACGGGCAGCATCCACTCAGCATGAGCAGGGGGCGAATGTTTTCCGGTACCTGCGGCACATCGTCCATGTCCCTTTCGCAGTCGCCTGCGCAGGGCATCCTGCATGCCTCCTGCAGCACACCCAGCAGTTCTACGGAAGCCTGAGACAAGCCATCCAGTGCGTGCAGCAGCTGCTCTGCCGTCATTTCCTGCGGCATGAGCAGGATGTGGTCCTGTCCCAGCCACGCAGACAGGGAGATACCCGCCAAGCCCAGTTCCTCCAGCGCACCGTTGGGAATGAGCAGGCCGTTCTTTTCAAATTTCATTTCATTGTTCATGCGAAGATCCTCCTATACTTTTAAAGGCCGCTGCGGTGTATGCACCAGCCTGCACGATTTGCCCCGGCTGTCATAGTCGCCGAAGAAGGACATCTGCGGCGCAAAGGTGCGGGGATCGTAGTTGGTCATGATGTACTCATGGTACTTGTTGTTTTTCTTCTTGGACTGGCTGTTGGGGCGCTCCACCTCGTAAATGAAGAAATCATCGTACAGCTCCCGGATGTATGGGCAGTTGTTATAGGACACCATAGCGAAGCCCGTATGCTTTACCAGTACATCGTGGAGCCGCTGGTGGTCGCTGCGTGGAAACTCCACCGTATAGCATTCCGCCTCATAGTAGGGTGGGTCACAGTAGACCACGGTCTGCGGGTCGTTGCGGGCAGTGATAATGCTCTCGAAATCCTTATTTTCCAGTACCGCATCCTTCAGCCGATGGGAGCACTCCCACAGATCCCGGAAAAACCGCCGTATATCGCAGGAGCCTACGCCATAGCTGTCTCCGCTGCCATTGTAGCTGTAGCGCTGCAGCTTATAGAACGCTGCGGCACGGCGCACATTGCCTAAACTGCCACGTTCCAAAAGCAGCTGCCGCACGACCTCCCCCTGGGGTGGTTCAAAAAACACCTCCGTCAGATCCAACTGCCGTTCCATGTACTCCATGGTGAAGTCCTCGCCCTGCAGCTGACGCTGCAATACATCAAATTCATCGTGGGCGTTGATAGGGAGAAAGCCCAGCTCCCTGACCAGCTCCAGCGGACGCTCCTTGGCGCAGAAGAGCAGGTTATATAAATCGTGGTTCAGGTCGTTGTAGATCTGCAGACACCCGCTGGGAACGGAAGTATTCATGGTGATAATGCCGCTGCCGCCAAACACATCCACCAGTGTCTTGTAGTGGGTAGGCAGCAGCATTTGGATGGCCCACATGAGCTGGGCCTTGCCGCCTACCCACGGCATGAGCTTCGTCATCTGCCTACTCACCGAATTTCTCCAGCGCCCGCTCCAGTCCGGAGATGGCGGCGTCTAACCCGCTGCGCATTTTCTCAAGGCTTCGGATGGTGGCATAGACCTCTGCCGCCGTCTCCGCATAGTAATACCCCCGCTGATCTGCTGCGATCGGCACAGTGCCTCGCCGCAGGCGGTTGATGTGCCTGCGAAGCTCGTTTCCGCTGATGCCCAGCGCCCGCTCCAATTCCCGGCTGCTGACCACATTTTTATGTCCCTTGCATCCGTTCTCCAGATACCGGGAGATGGTCTCCTTCGTCATTCTTGCACTCCTTTCCGGGTACCGCTCACCGAAAAGGGTGCAAAAAGTGGGACCGCTGTCCCTTTTCGGAAAGCGGCCCCATTATTGATTCAGTTTACTGCATGGTTATATCCATGCCCTGCTGCGGCAGATGCATAGGCTGTCCATCCGGACGATGGACATAGCCATAGTCACTGAGGATGCCCCTATCTCTATACATCAGGTCTGCGCCGTAGGCGGTGAGATTCAAATTCCGGATGAGCAGGTCAAGCTCTGGCCCGTCTGCTATAAGGGAAAGTTCCTCCCGTGCCCGATCCTCCAACGAGTGGATATTCGGTTCGAAGGCGTATTCACTCAAGTGCTCTGTCAGCGCCATGGCATCCTCCAGCTTGTAAATATCCAGCTGACTGGCCACTGCCTTGAACGCCGCCAGTTCCCCATTTGCATCCAGCATTTCAAGGCGCTGCGCAAATTGGTTGACCTGCTCCATACTGGTGTGAGCCATATCCACGAAGGCCCACATCTCCGGCATGGCGGTGTCACATTCCTCCAGCTGCACCTCCTGCCAGCTATCCACCTCCAGACAATCCAGCACGGCATCCAGCTCCGCCTGCTTTGCGGGCAGGTACAACTTTACAGCACGGACATCACTGACGCAGAGGAAATGGATCATATACGGCGGCTTCCGGGGCGGCCTGCCCAAGTTGGGCGGGGCCTGCCGCAGCTCGGCTTCCCGTACTACATAGCCGTTCGGGGTCATAGCGCCGTGTTCGTCCCTGCGCATTTTTTCGCCGATCTTGGCATAGTCCAACAGCTCCAGCACACTATCCGGCACCTGTTCCAGTTCCGACAGGAAATCGTTCTCCACATAGAACCGGCCTAATGCCGCATCATCCCGGACCTCCGGCACCACATGGCAGCCATCCACACTGTATGCCAGATCCAGCAATCGCTGGAGGGTCAGTTCACCGCCATTGGTTTGGCACAGCTTGTCGACCTCCATCTGCACCAGTCCCTCAAAAGCGATGGCTTCTACATGGTCGAATGTGCTCAGCTGCTCCGCCAAGGCGTTGAACTGATACAGGTCACTGTCATCAAGGAGCGGGGCAAGAAATCCGTACCGTCCAATGTCCTCCACCTGCCAATAGGATTCCCGCCCATCCTCCAGCCGCAGCTTATCCAGTGCGTCTATCAGTTCCCACGGCGTGGCGGGCAGATCCAGCTCTGAGTGGCTGCTGCTATCCGGATCGCCCATATATACGGAAAAAACCTTTTTACCCAAGTTCCATACCTCCTCTCTGCTGCACGATGTCCATGCAGTGATCCGGGTCTGCGCCGGGGACATCCCAGCCGCACATGCTGCCGATCTTCATGGCCTCCTCCTGAGCGGGCGTCACACCCAGCTTCCGGTTCTGCTCGTCTGCAATGCGGCGGTTTTCCTGAGCATCCGTCGTAGACCAGCCGCTGGGATAGTACCCGCTCTCCCCTCGCTTCACGCAGATGAGCTGCCCCGTACCCGGTAGCAGGGTAAAGCACAGCTGAGGCAGCTTGTCCCGATAAGGCTCAAACTGCTCCTGCTCCGTCCGGATGCTCCAGTCCTCATCCTGCCACAGGTGCACATACAGCTCCCGGCCGCCATCCAGTGTGATCTCTTGCTGCTCGAAGCCCTCGCCCCAGCCGTCCGAGGCTTGGCCGGAGATGTACTTCTTCAGCGCAGCCAGCTCTCCGGCCGACAGTTCGCCGCTGATCTGACACTCCGCCACGCCCCACAGCCTGCCGTGCCGCTGCTCCACATCGAAGACAACGGAATGTACCTTGTCGTTGACGCTGTCCGGTTTTCTGTACCAGTACATGATGCCTCTGACCTGTTCCTCCTGCATGCGGTTTTTGAATAAGGCGCTGCGGATCTTGTCCTCATACGATGCCAATTCGCCGCCGGTGAGCCGTTCCGCCTCCTCCGGCATATCGCCCCACTCATCCGGCTCGTAGAGTTCGGCAGTCAGCGGCATATACAACTTCAGCACGCTGCGTTCGGGCGGCAGGACAGTGAAGCTGTCCTCGCCGGGGATGAGGGCCAGAGTCCGCCCGTTTTCCCATTTCATCTGAAATTGCCCGGCGTCATCTACGCACACAAGCGTGCCCTCTGTGCCGGGTGCTACCGGCGCATAGGGGTCCTCCATGGAAACCAGCCGGATGCGGGTGCCGGGCGGGTATTTTTCCCGCAGGAATTTCACCATTTTCTCGGATGTAAACATTTTTAGATCCCTCCTATTTTCTGTGTGTATTCAGATAGCGTATATGGATCATCCTCACTGAAGAAATCCAGCAAAATATCATCTGCCGCCTTGCAGACGGTAGGGTCGTCTGTCAGGACTTCGTAGCGGAACCCGGTGGTATCCCGATAGGGCAGTTCTTCCCGGATGCAGTCCAGAAACGACTCTGCATCGTAATAGAGAATGTCATCGTCTCCAACAAATGTGGCTATGCCAATAGGCTCCATCATTGCATCACTCCCTTCTTTCGCAATACACCACCAATCTCTGCCGCCCGCCGCTGGCGTAGGGGTGGCAGGTAATGAGCGTCAGCAGGTCACGCCCCGGCTGGATCTTGATCTTCTCCGCCTCATGGGGCTGGATGATTTGAATGTCAACCACCGTGTAGGTGAGCGTTTCCCACAGATTGGTAATCGTTACGGTATCGCCCACCTGCAAGCGGTCTATGTGCCGAAAATAATCTGCGCCATGCCACCCTCTATGCCCGGCAATGACGCAGTTGGTACTCATGCCGCCAATGGGCGCCGAGGTGTTCCCAAGCACCGCCGCCCCTGCGTCCAAATGTGCGCCGGACGCGCCCAAGTAGACCGGCATGACCAGCTCCAGCGTGGGTATCTCCAATACACCTATGATCTCGTCCTCCACGCCGCAGTCTCTCAGCAATACAGCAGGCTCCTCACAGGCCGCAGCGTCGGCCAGTCCCGCCTGCCGCTCCGTATAAATGCGCTGGTTATATCCCTGCAAGTCTGCCAGCAACTCGGGGTATGACTGTCTCGCCTCCTCCAAAAAGCCCTGTGCCGCCGCGCTCATGTCCGCTTGCAGCCTATGCCCGGAAACCACCGGCCACAGCAGAATACAAAGCCCCGCCACGGCCAGCGCCACCGCCAACAAAGCAGCTTTTTTATCCACGGCGTCGCCTCCTTGCAAAGAAGCAGACCCCGCCAGCCGCAGCCAACACACCAAGGCCGATGCCCAAGCCCGTGAGATAGTGCTGCGTCCACGAAGACGCAGCCTTCGGAGTTTTTCCATTTTCTACCACCAGCTCCGGCACATACGGCACCCGATGCCCCCGCACCAGCAACCGGTGGGTGTTTACTCCAAAGGGCGTACAGGTCACCAGCGTCACCAGATCTTGCCCGTCCTCGATTTGCAGCAGCGATGTGTCCCCAGACAGCACCGTGGCGATCTGGTCCACCTCGTAGGCCAGCACCTCACCCAGTACATGGATGTAAAAAGTGTCGCCCTCCGCAAGCTGGTCAATGTCCGAAAACAGCTTCGCCGAAGCCATCCCGCTGTGGGCTGACAGCACCGCATGGGTGCCCGCCCCGCCCACAGGCAGAGAAGTCCCCACCACATGCCCCACGGCCCGTTCCAGCGTCTCCGCCTCCGTGCCGTGCCGCACCGGGAGATACACGCCGATCTTCGGGATGTCGATAGTACACATGGCTCCGCCTACCGTGAGTTGCTCTGCATAGTCCACGGGAGGGGCAGAAGCCCCTCCCGTACTGACTGCTGCCTCACCACGTAGCATAGCGTTATATTCTTTCGCCGCCCGCCGCTGGTTGGACAGCTTCGCATCGTCGGCGTCCGCAATGGCATTGACATAGACTGTCTCCACATCTGAGTGATACCGTTCATTCAGCAGCTCACTCATCAGCGGGTAGAGCAGCAGACCCAGCGCCAGAATGCCGCAGGCCACCGCCAGCAGTCGCCATTTCACTGGTCGTTCCTGTTGTGCTTCCGGCCACGGGCCACAATAAACGCCGCCGCACCCAGCAGCATGCAGCCGCCTACGGTGAACATCCAAGTGCCGTAGCCGCCCGTCTTGGGCAGGTCGAAGCCGGGATTGTTGATGACCGTCAGCGGAACAATGGCATTGCCGTCCTCCATGTTCGCAGGTTCGCCGTTGACGGTGCCGCTGGCAGTCAGGAGCTTTGCACCGCAGGTCTCGCAGGCGCTCTCGCCCTCCGCAGCGGTAATGACAATTTCAATACCGTCCTTCAGCAGCACATATCCCATGTCCGTGTCTGTCTCCGTCAGCGTGTAAGTGTCATCCTCCAGACCCATGACCCGGATGTGCCCCTCCCCGTTGGGCACGAATGCCGTGGCCTTGCTCTCCTTCGCCTCGTGGCCGGTGACATGGTACACGCCGCCCACCAGCTCCGCCGTCACAAAATAGCCGTCCGTGTCGTTGTGCAGCAGGAAATGAACATTTGCCAGGTCGCCCTTGCCGTCCGAAAACTGCTTCAGCACATCCACGCCGTAGGTGTAAAGATGGCAGCAGTCCTGGAGCGTATCATAGTAGCTGGTGTTGGTGCGCTTCCAAGTCAGCACCACCTCGTTGGGGTTGTCGGTATCGCCCAGCTTTGCGTCGGCGGTGAGAGTGGCCGCATAGGTGATCCGCATGGTGCAGTCGCTGTAACCACGCTTCACGCTGTCCGTGTAGACACTCTCGGACTCGTTGATGTCCGCCAGCCCGGCCTCGGTCATACCAATGCTCATGGTGTTGGCAGCGTCATCATAGCTAACGGCGAACTTGCCGGAATCCTCGTCCCAAGTGGTGATTTTATCTGTGCACTCGGCATCCCGGAAGAACTCGATGACCACATCATTCTTGTTGTAGCAGATCCCCTTACTCAGCGTGTCCACAAAAGTATAAGTCGTGAGGCTGGTAGCCTTGGAGGTAATGGTGGGCAGTGTGCTGATGATCTGATAGTCCACCACATCGCCCACAGAGGCGGTGGCGGTGTGTGCATAGCCATCCGCAATGTCGGTCAGGCTGCCGGTATTCTTGCCGGTGCTGTTCTTGTCCTCCCGGACGGTCTTTTCAAGGTCCGGGCTACCGGTCTGGTTCTTGGGGTACACGGTCACATCATAGTTCCAGCCTTTGCCGTCGATGGTGGTCATAGGCAGAGAGACAAAGAACGGATTGCAAGTGCTGGTGACATTCTCCGGTACACGGGTCTCCACCACCAGATAGAGCCCCTGCTCCAGTCCGCTGACCTTGCTGTGTCCGTTTTCATCCGTCTCGGGCATGGCCTTGCCGCCATTTCGGGCAGCAGCTTCCAGCGCATTTTTGACGGTGGTGGCGTTGGCGGTCAGTGCATCGCTCATGGCCTTGTTCAGCTTGTCGGCGGTATAGTAGCGGGTGCCGTTTTCGCTCTTGTGTGCATCTGCGGCGGTCAGGCCGATGGCCTGGAGCACGGTACCCTCGGCAAAGCCGTACAGCACACCTACCTGACGCTGCCCGTCCACCAGTTCATTGTTCATGGCGATGTCAGCTACCCGCAGATAGGTGAACTCCACGCCCTGAATAGCGTACTGCGCCAGCTTGTCGGTAACGGCATCGTCCTGCACACCGGTGCTGACATAGGACGCCGTATTCCACGCCCCGTCCTCGCTGGCCGCCGTGATGTCGTACTTATAAAGGGAAAGGGACGCTTTCCGTCCGGAGTCAATGGTCGGCGCTGCGAACGCTGTGCTGATAAGCCCCAAGGCCATGACCATGGCCAGAAGCAGCGCCCAAAGTCGTTTCGTTTTCTTCATGGTTCAGTTCTCCTTTTTCGTCGTGGATTTTTTGCAAAAATAAACACCCATGCAGAGCATGAGTGCTGCAAACAGAATATAAATCGTGAAGCCTGTACCGCCCGTAAAGGGCAGTGCAAAGCCCGCATTGTTGCAGGCGGTAATGGTGATATCATGGCTGCCTGCGTCCAGCGTTCCCACGAACAGCGGCTCCGTCAGCAGCGTCATTCCCTCCGCCGTCTGCACCTCTGTCACCCGGTAGTAGGTGCTGCCGTCTGCTGTCAGGTTTTCCCAGCAAACCGCCCCGTCCGCACCTGTTTCCGCCGCGCTCACCTCCTGCCAGTTCACCTGATCCGCAGAGGATTCCAGCAGAAACCGGATCCCGGACAGAGGATCACCCTCGGCATCCACCTTCTTCACCGTGATCCTGCCGGGGATGTCAGCAGTCTTGATTTTCAGGTAAGCCGTTACCGGGTCACGGACGCTGGCAGAGTAGGTAACCACATCCTGAATACCGGTAGGTTCGCCCCACACGCCATCGCCCCACACCACCATACCGGCGCTGGTGGTGCCCTCTTTGGCGGCGGTAATGGTAACGGCATCCGAGATAGGCTTTTCCGCTGAGATGGTCAGCACATCTCCGCTCTTGCTGAAAGTCAGGTTGGCGTCCTCACAGCTGAAACTATACTTTCCCAGCATCCCGTTGGGGTCGGTGATGCTGCCGGTAAACTTGCTGCCGTCCCAAGTCAGTTCCAGCGTCTCTGCATTGGTGGCAGTAGATGCGCAGAAGCTGGGGCGCCTACTATGGGTCTGCACAGAATCCACAATGGAATCATAGTAGCTGAGGATCTTGCTCCGCAGGGGGTGGGTTGCATCCACCCGCTCCAAGGCCTCGTCATAGCCCATAGATTTCACATCAATATGGTGGAAGCTGCTGTCCCGCTCACCGGCCACCACCTCCCAAATGAGGACCTGCGTGGCATAGGCCCAGGCCATCTTCTCCGCTGTACTCTCTACATCTGCCCACCAGCCGCCGCCAATGGTGCCGTGATAGCCGTAGCTCATAATGCGGCCGATCTGCCGCTGCACCTCACGGGGCGTAAGGGGATGCCCGTCAGGCAGAGTCAGGTGATCCCACCAGGTATCGTCGTGGTCTGTGATGGAATCGTAGTTTTTCTGCGGTGCGCCGGGTTCGATGCAGTAAGCTACCTCGCCCTGCCAGGAGTCCAGACACCGGAACTGCGTGTAGCTGGAAGCCCCTACCCGGTAGCCAAACCGCAAATTCAGTACACCGTGGCCCCAGTTACCGCTGGACTTCAAGGTATCATCTGACAGGGGAAAATTCCAGATATACACCTGTTTGGATGCGGCGAAGGCTGTGGTAGGCAGCAGGCATAGGCACAGCACCAACGCCAGCAGAAAAGCCGTCCCGCACTTGATGATTCGTTTCAAAATAGACCTCCTATTCTCCTAAATTTTTACATAAGAAAAAGGCCCTCCATGAGAGCCTTTTCTCTAATATGGCTGCCGTTATCCGCGACCGATGAACAGTTCGTACTGTCCGTCTCCGATCTGTTCTGCCCAGATCCAGACGGCGGTGCAGCCTTCCTGATCCTTATAGTACGTCAGATCATCCCGGATATAGGCGGCCAAAACATCTTCCGTCTTGCTGCTGCACCGGATGGGAGTGTCCCATGTGCCGGCTGCCGCAGGATCCAGCACCAGCCCGATGCTCACGGCATAGTCCTTGGCGTAGGCCAGCCAGTAGTCCATGGCAAAGGCTTTCTCCTCCGGCTGTGGAGCTGCCTCATCCGTCACGGGTTCAGAGGGGGCGGATCCTGTGGGCGGAGTTTCAGGCGGCACAGTCTCGGCAGGCAGCACTTGCACCGGAGGAACTTCCGCCGCAGGCTTCGCTTCTCCGGCAGAGGAATTGGTTTTCTTTTCTCCCGACGGCTCCGCATCGACAGGGCCGGGGCGTTCTGCCTCATCTTGTGTTACGACCTCCGAAGGGTTTTCGTTTCCATTTTGCGCCGCTGTGGTCCCGGAAGCGGCGGCAGATGCCACTTGCGGCGGATCTCCTTCTGTCGTTTTCGCAGATGCTCCGGCTCCGCCGCAGCCTGCGAGGAGAAGCACG
>OGYJ01001188.1_pt1 | contig 21622 bp, 23 predicted proteins | sample 1576531 | NCBI WGS metagenome assembly OGYJ01 (sample SAMEA3541574, study PRJEB24748) | human gut metagenome | biome: human gut; feature: human-associated habitat; material: faeces | place: China | collected 2012 | reverse complement strand
AAGTGGCAGTTGTACGGCGTCGAGTGGAACTACCGGTGAATATTTTTAGCGTCCGTCAGTGTGCATGCGCTGCAAATTGCAGCCGCAGCGCACTGGCGGTTTTTTATTACCCCATCCGCGCCCCTCCGTTTCTGACATTTGCTTATCCCTGCAAATGAAATTCAGAAATGGAGGCAGCAATATGCTGATTAAAATTGTCCAAAACGGAATGGAATCCGAATGGTTTCCGTTGACAAAGAAAACGCACCGAGAGCTGATGCAGAAGAAGCCGGAAGCGGCAATCGTACATATTGAGGACGTCTATCCGGATTCGCCGGACGCTGGGCGGGTCATTCGGCTGGATTTCCGGCTGTTTACGGTTCTGACGAGGGAATTCAAGCTGGAAGATCTCAAACAGGAGAAGCATGATGAGCGCCATGTAGAAAAGCTCCGGCTGGAGGCCAGACCTGCGAATGCTCCCGAGTTGGCATCAAAGACGCTGGATGAGCAGTATATAAGCGAGGAACAAATGGAACGCCTGTCGGCTGCGGTTGCACAGGCAAAACTGACGCCCACGCAGCGCCGACGCTTTTTACTGCTTGAATCAGGTTTGGCGATTCACGACATTGCGAAGGCTGAAAACTGCGGATATAACGCGGCTTTGGAGTCCATCCAGTGGGCAAAGAAAAAAATTAAAAATTTTTTGAAAAAGTGACTGGTCAAAACGCGATTTTCTGTCGGATTAAATAGAGGGACATTTACCTCTGTTGTTCTTTGAAAAAAGAATATCCGATTCAACAGTACATCAGTTGGCAGAACCCGACGAGGGAAAGCGATTTGGCGGATGCGCGAAGACCACCTGTACAGCTCTGCTGTATAAAGACGGCCCAATAAGGTGACGAGCGGCCCCATCCAGCCGGAAGCAGCTTTGGCAAGCTGTTTTGCGAAGACCCTGCCAATCTATAATGGTACACCTGTCCAGCCACAACGGAACGTAATGGGGGCAGCTCGGAGAGATCCTCGGAGGGGTGCAAGACCCGTGGAGCGGCAGCCAGCCGCCGCTGTTTGAAATCGCCGATTGGCTTGGGATGTAGCGACAAATAAAGCCAGAAGCACAAATGTCAGAAACCGCGGGAACCGTATCCCGCTATGGAATACGGTTCCCGCTTTGTGTATAGGAGAAATGCAATGAATCCAAACATTGATTTTTTAGGCATCTGCCAGCTTTTGAAGGCACTCCGAACGGTCGGTTTTTCTGAAACTGAGATTAAAAAAATCGCGCGGCGGATCGCTGTCGAGCTTGGTGCAAATTTCACACTTTACGCTTGATTTTTCTCCGTTTTGGTCATAGCTATTCTGCAAATATTGTAGTAGTGTGTGTTGCTGCGAGGAGGTGAGAATGTGGCAAAAAAGCAAACCGACGGAAACCTGGCGCTGGAACAGCAGCGTGTTATTGTAATCCCGGCGCACGATGAAATCGTCGCGCAAAAGCTGCGCGTTGCAGCGTATGCCCGCGTCAGTTCTTCCAGCGAGGATCAGCTTAATTCCTATCGTGTCCAAAACCAATATTATTCCGAACTCATCTCCAGCAATCCGGATTGGGAAATGGTTGATATCTATGCCGACGAGGGCATCACCGGCACGTCGGTCGAGAAACGTGAGGACTTCCAGCGCATGATGCGCGATTGCCGAAAGGGAAAAATCGACCGCATTCTGGTCAAAAGCATTTCCAGATTCGCTCGAAATACGAAAGATTGTCTTGCGGCCGTCCGGGAACTCAAGGAGCTTGGCGTCAGTGTCCAATTCGAGGAACAGGGTATTGACACAGCAAGAGTATCCAGCGAGATGGTCACGGCGATCATGGCGTCGCTGGCCCAGAAAGGCAGCGAGTCAATTTCAGGAAATGTCCAGTGGGGCTACCAGAAGCGTATGGAAAGCGGTATGCCTGACCACCATGAAGCCATCGTCAGCCGGGAGCAGTACAATGCAGTGAAAGCAGAAATGGCACGTCGGAGCGCCCTGCGCAGCCCGTCCAAAACGGCTGTGACAGGACGCTCTTGTTATACAAGCAAATACGCGCTGTCGGACAGGCTTGTGTGCGGCGAGTGCGGAACACTCTACCGGCGATGCACATGGACATCTCTCGGGCGAAAATATCCCGTCTGGCGCTGCACCAGCCGCCTGAACTACGGCACAAAATACTGCCACGATTCGCCGACGATCAAGGAAGAACCGCTGCAAAACGCGATCCTGTCAGCGATCAACACTGCTATGAGTGATAAACCTGTACTGCTCGATCGTATCAAAAACGCAGTCTCTCTGGAGCTGCTGCCTGTACAGGGGCAGACCATGAGCCTTGCTGACATCGAGCGCCGACTGGCGCAGTTAGATGAGCAGTTCCAACAGCTTCTGACAGAAGCCATCGATGCGGAAGACAAAGAAGCCTGCAACGCGCAGTTCGCGGAAATCCTTGCTGAGCAGACCTCCCTCAAAAAGCAGAAAGAAACTATTCTGCAAAGCGGCATGGACACTGACCGCGTCTGCACCCGCATGAAGCAGGCAGAGCAAGCCTTAGAGTCTGCCGCGCCGATGATCACAGAATGGAGTGAAAACGCTGTCCGTCAGATCGTAGAGCGCGTGACAGTCCTTTCCGCTGATGAGGTGCTGGTACGGATCAAGAGCGGCGCGGAAATCAAGCAAACGATAAATAGGTAAAAAGAGATTACTTGTTCGATTCCATGCTGCACCTCTTTGTGTGGGCAAGCAAAGTCTTTACCACAAAGTCCACTTCAAAAAAGAGCACTGGAAAGCCGCACCAGCTGAATGAAGCGGTCAACAAAAACATACAGCGAAGGCACGACCAAGCGTCGTGCCTTTTACGTTATCCACGATTACCGTGAGCCATTCAGAAGAGCTGTTGTCCTTGCATTGACACCCATAAGCTCCCGCTGCGTCTGCCGGTTTGCTTGGCACATGGGCATCAGAAAATTCACAGCCTTTCGGATCTGCTGTAGGTCAGAAGAAGTGAGGGCATTCTGATGCAGATGCTCCAAGACGCGGCTGTAGGCGTCCTTCAAAGATGCGGACACGGCAGGCTGAAAGAAATAGGTTGAAATCAGACCGCCAATCAGGGCGGCTTCGTTATCGGTATACTGCATGACTGCTCCTCCCTCGCAAGAATCAAACGAACGGGGCAATCATACCACAAAATATTGTAGCAGGCTATTCGCAAAACGACGAAATATACGATGCGCGTCAGCGCGGAAAGGAGAAGCCATGAACGTCAGAAAACCTGTGGATTACGGCACAATGTACCGGGAATTGACTGCAATTCTTGCGCAAAATCTTTCGCAAATGGAAGAAGTGTACGCCATTGGCAAGGCTATCAGCCAACGCTCGGAGAAGGGCGCAGCGGTCGCAACCGCAGAGTTTTTGCAGACAAATTTCCTTGACCGCACAGGCTTTTCCCCGCGCAACGTGCGCCGGATGCGTGATTTTTATAAGACTTATGAAAATGACGAACCGCTCCTCCGGCTGGCAATGAAAATCGGCTGGACACTGAACGTGATCATTATGGAGGCAGGGCTGACAAGAGATGCGCGCAGGTGGTATCTGAAACAGGCGCGGGAGCGGCAATGGTCGAAGAAAGAACTGTTGGACATTCTCAGCAGCGGCTGTAAACCGGATGCGGAAGCAGATCAGGAAAACTCTTCTTTGCGTTTTTCTGAGAGCTGTGGTATAATAAATCAAGAATTGAAGGAGCAGCCGCTATGCAGCCACGTTATTACATCATCGAAAGCCAAACAAGCGCGAAGCTTCCTGCCTCTATTCGGGAAGCGACTGCTGCTGATTTTGAACGAACAGCGAGAGGACATTGGCAAACCGACTGGCGTACGGATTTTATTCAGGACGCTGTGCTCGACAAATATGCGCTGGAACTGGATGCAACCAAGGAACTGGTCGGACTTGCTGCTTATCGGGATATGCCGGAGGGCGTGCTGGTTTATGTGGAGTATATGGAAAGTGCACCCAGCGGAAATCCGACACTGTCCAAGCCTAGAAAATACGCTGGAATCGGCGCGGCGCTGCTGGCTTTCGGGATTCAACTCTCCATTGATTATGGCTACGGCGGCGCAATTTACCTGAAGGCCAAAACGACGCAGCTTCGGGAACACTATATGCAGACTTACGGCGCGATTCCATTCAGCCGGTTTGACCCGTTCCTGCTGCTGATTGATGGTGATGCTGCGCGGGAACTATTTGGACAATACTTGAAGGAGGTCTGACGGATGCAGAACGAAAAATATCTGGAGCTGGACGCGCTTGCTGCGCCGAACGGCTATGTTGCACCTCCGACGAAAGAGGATCTGGCCTACGTTGTCCACTTCCGCAAGACCTGCCAGCGGTATCAGATCGACTTTGCAAAAGCCGATCCGGACGAACGTGACTTCGTGATCCATATGGCAGAGAAAACATTTTTTCAGAAGCGTGCTTGATTTTGTAGTTGATCGGAGTCACTCCGACAAGATGTGTGTTCATCTATAGTGTAGTGAAAACACACCGTCGCCGCGAACTATGCAGGTTCGCGGCGATTTTTTATGCCGGGAAGCAGTCAAGAATCGCGTTTGCTGAGGATACCTTGGAGCTGTAATCCTGATGCGTGTAGATATTTGAGGTCGTGGAAATGTCGCTATGCCCCAGCCATTCCTGAATGTCTTTCAAGCTGACACCATTTGCATAGAGTAAACTCGCGCAACTATGACGAAGATCGTGATACCGAATACGGCGCAGACCGGCTTTTTCCAGCGTGAGCGGAAAGTTCTGTGTGATGAAGTTCGGCTTGATTCGTTCACCGATCTCATTCACATAGATGTAATCCAGGAACTCTGTGCAGTACGCGCTGCCGCAGACCTTGCGATGTTCTTCCTGTTCTGCTTTCAGCTCATGCAGCAGCTTTTCAAACGGCGCAACGAGCGGTAAGGTGCGGTAACTGGATTTTGTCTTGGTGCGTTCCTTATCTACAATGGTCTGCTTGCCGTCAACATTCATCTGCGTTACGGTATGCTTGATCGTCAGCGTTTTCCGCTCATAATCAATCGCATCCCACCGCAGACCGACAGCCTCGCTGCGCCGTAAACCGTAGAACGCGCCGAGGATCACGGCAAGCTCAATTGGCTTTCCTTTCACAGCGGCAAACAGCGTTTCAAGCTCCTGTTCATTGTAAAAAGAAGCGATATATTTCTGCTTGCGCGGGCGCTCTACGCGGTCTGCCGGGTTGTAGTTGATAAGACCGATCTTTACGGCATATTGCAGAGATTTCCGGATATTCGCATGACGATGAATGACTGTGTTCGCCGTGACTTTCTCAGTGTTTAGCGAATACTGATAGTAGTCCTGAATATCCTTCGGAGTCAGGTCTTTCAGCAAAATCCGCTTATCCTTGAAATACGGAACGATCTTACGCTTGATGACAATGCAATAAGAAGCGTAGGTTGTCGTTTCTACACTGTTTTTCATCATTTCAAGCCACTCAAGAATAAAGTCCGTAAAGAGAAGCTCATCTGGTTTCGCTTTTTCCAGCGGCGCGACCGCAAAAACCGGCGGCACGAATGTCTGCCGCGCATCCATCAGCATTGACCAGCAATGCCAGAATAAACGAAATAACAATCTGAAGCGGAATCATAATCAAATTCATTTTGATCGTGATCCAAAGGGAGTTCCAGAATTTCTTATCTTGAAACAAATTGATATAGGTTTGGAACGAAAGCTCTCCTTTGAAATATACAGACCATCGGTTTCTTCTTCAAGTATTCACGAGAGTTTTGACGCAATTCCAATCACGCAGAACTACATCCTGCAGCTTCACAAAATCCTCTACAGCCACATGAATAACCCGCTTGCGGGGCGCACAAAGATCACACAGAATTATATCACCGCTACCTATCCGGACGGTCATGTGGAAACGCTGTTCACGCCGCTTGCCCCTTATGAGACGCCGGAAGCATTGGACAGGATCTGCGCAGAATACAACCGTGTAATTGGCAATATGGAACTGGAGCCGTTGATTGCAATCCCGGTTTTCATCCATGACTTTTTGTGCATCCATCCCTTCAATGACGGCAACGGAAGAATGAGTAGATTGCTCACGACGCTGCTTCTGTATCGCAGCGGCTTTTACGTTGGCAAGTACATCTCCCTTGAAGCAAAAATCGCCAAAAACAAGGATCTGTATTACGCCGCACTTGCGCAGGCGCAAATCAACTGGCACAAAGGCACCGAGGATATAGTGCCCTTCATCAAGTACCTGCCCGGGACGATCCTTGCGGCCTATAAGGACTTTGAGGATCGTGTAGCGCTTGTAGAAACCAAGCTGCCCGCACTGGAAATGGTGCGCAGAGCCAGCAAAAACAGAATCGGACGGTTCAATAAGCAGGACATCCGGGAGCTTTGCCCGACGCTCAGTGACAGTTCCATAGAGGGCGCCTTGCGCAAGCTGGTTGCAGCCGGAGAACTGAAAAAAGAAGGAAAAGGGAAAAATACCTGCTATTTCAGACTAAATTAGATTCCGTTCAATACGAGCGACTTTTTAGAGGACCGCACCTGCTCATGCGAACCGGTCGGTCCTTTTAGTTACTATTTGCAATATACGTCGGTTGCGGATACGACGCCACGACGGTAGAAATCCTACCGCTGCTCTGCGACCCGGATTTGGAGAAGCGATGCTTTTTGCGAAAACAGGCGACAGCTTCGCACACATAGAAAACAGGAAAGAGAACGGTTATTCGTTCTCTTTCCCCTTTGCCGCTTTCCTGCGAATTTTGAGCTTTGTCAACTCATAACTCACGTCTAACAGAAGCTCGATTGTTTCTGCTGGCACGCTGCCGTCCAGCGCGGCGGTGATCCAGCTGGCTTTGTTCATATGGTACGCTGGAAAAATACCGTTCTCGCCGCGCAGGGATGCAATCAGAATCGGATCGCACTTAAAATTGACAATGTCCAGCGGCTCCGCACCTGGAAGTCTAAGCCTGCCGCGCGGCACCTCCATCATCAGCGCGAACCACTTCCGGTTGCTTGCATGACGGAAAACGGCGGCGCGCGGCGTATCCGCCCAAGGATAATCCGGTTCTGTGCTGTAGTGGTTCAGAATGTAGGCTTCTAATTCTTCACGATTCATTGCAGACCTCACAGCGCCTCAAAATGATACCTCGGCTGACCAACGCTCTTTTTGCCGTACTCGATCGCTTCTTTTGGGCAGTAGCAGATGCATGCCATGCAGTGGGTACAGTTCTTGCCCCAAACCGGCTTGCCGTCTTTCAGCGCGACGTTGTTCATCGGACAGCGCTTTACGCACTGACCGCAGCCGATGCAGGCGCCTGACACGGTAAAGGCGTCCGCTTTGACGAAGAATTTGTAGAAAATCGGATTGACCGGGCCGCTCATGAAGCGGTCGTAGAGATTGTTTCGCGTCGGCGCGAACGGCTGATTGCTCTGAGTCGCCGCAATTGCTCGGTCGATGCTAGGCTCGGCTTTGGCAACGATTTGCCGTGCTTCGTCCGCCTGCGGCGCGGAGAACATCGCAATGTAGTTCTCCGGCATGACGATCTGTGCCGTGCCCATGCAGGAAATCGCCTTTTCCGCACAGAGTTCGCGATTGTACTTGTCGGCGTTGCCGATCTCGCTGCCGCAGGTCATGACGAACCAAGCCCGCTTCGCGCCGCGCAGCTCCGTTTTCAGAAGCCACTCGCGCACGACGCGCGGAATGCGCCAAGCGTAAGTTGGCGTGACGATAATAACCCGCTCGCCGGTTTCGACGGGCGAAGTGTCAGAAGCCTTGATGCGGTCGTTCAGATTCACAAGCGCATCGCCCAGCGCGTCCGCAATGTGTTTCGCCACATAGTTACTGTTTCCGGTGCCGGAAAAGAATAAAATCATATCAAAATCCCCTCACAATGGTCAATTTCATGCTGAATGATCTGCGCCGCCCAGCCGGTGAACGTTTTAATGCGCGTCTGGAACTGCTCATTCTGCCACTGCACCTTGATGGTCTGATAACGCTTTGTTTTCCGCGTGCCGGTCAGCGACAGGCAGCCCTCCTCCGCGTCATAGGGCGCGGATTTTTTGACGATCACAGGGTTGAACATGACCATGTATGCGCCGTCATTATCGAACGCGATGATGCGCTTGTTGACGCCAATCATATTCGCCGCCATGCCCACGCAGCCATCCTTGTGCCCGGCCAGCGTGTCCAATAAGTCCTGCGCGATTTCCAAATCGTCCGCCGTCGCGGGTTCCGCCTTTTGGGACAGGAAAAATTCGTCTTTGCATATTTCACGGATCATGGAAAAACCTCCGCTGTGTGTTTCTTTTATGGCTATTGTAGCAGAGAAATGGGAAAGGCTCAACCGGTCTTTTTGAGATATAAAACAAACAACAGGAGAACTTTTTCTCGAGTATAAAATTGAATATTCGGTACGAATAATATATAATTATAACGAGGTGAATATTGTGGAACAGCGACAGGGAAATATCATTATACACGCATCCGGCGGTACATCTGGCAAGGGCGCACGGACCTACAAACTGACGCTGCCGTCGTCATGGGCGAAACAGATCGGTGTAACGGAGGAAGACCGCAGCGTTGAACTTTCTTTCAATGGCACTGCGATTACAATCCGTAAGCGGCTGAACATGGATGAGTTTCTGACGCAAAAGCGCGCGCAGGGGCACACGCTTCTGAAGCTGTCATATTACAATGGCGACACGCTTTGCACCACGATCCTTGCCGATCCAAACGACCAGACGCTCTGTTTTGAAAACTACACCGACCGTGTTCTCAAGACAGCGTTTGGCAACAATCATGCGCCCACGTGGGATGATTTTCAATTCTTTTTAGCGGAACGCTGCATCCCGCGTTCAAGAGCCGGGCTGCGGGAGTATTTGGAAACCATCGGTGTTGAAGCGTATGATCCGCTGGCAATCATCCGGAAAACAGAGGGACGCATGGCTGAGGATCAGCAGTGGATTCGTGTGGAGGTGCTGAAATGACGATTCGACTTGTGAGCAACGAAAAAATTGCGGAGACTTCGTCCAAGGGAAATCAGGAAAAATGGCTGGAGCAGGGACATTGGTACAAGCTCGACCAGTTCGGATACGAAGCGCTTGCAGAAACGTTCACATCTCTGCTTTTGGCTCGCAGCCGCTTAGAGCAGGATACGCCGTTCCGCTTTACGCGATATCAAATGGAGCGGCTGCACGTTCACGGCCGGGATCGTACCGGATGCAGCAGCGAGAATTTTTTGCAGCACAGGCAGTCCATCGTAACGCTTGCGCATCTGTACCGGCAGCACTTGGGACACTCCCTCAAAGAAGAATTGGAGGGCCTGTCCAGCGATAAAAAGCGAATTGCATATCTGGCAGAGAGAACGGTCGAGATCACAAATCTCTCAGAATTCCCGCGATACCTGACAATGCTGTTTGAAATCGACGCACTGGTGCTGAATGATGACCGGCATCTCAATAACATTGCCGTACTTGAGCAGGATGGTCGATATGACTACTGCCCGTTTTTTGATCAGGGCGCGGGACTGCTGTCCAACACACAGTTTTCGCCCATGGACATTGCGCCGGAGGCGCTCATCCGTGATCTGCGCGCCAGGCCGTTTGGTATGTCGTTCAACCGACAGATGCACACAGCCCAGACGCTTTACGGCAGGCAGCTTCAGATTTCGCGTTTCAACCAAGAAGAACTGATGGATATGCTGCGTCCATTGTTGGAATACTACGCGCCGCGCGACCGCGGCCTGATCGACGACCGTGTCTGCGCAGCGGTTTTGCTGCGGCAGAAGGAATTGTAAAGTGTATATGGAGAAACACAGGGGCCATTGCAGAAAGAATTCCGCAGCGGCACCTGTGTTCATTTTTCTTGAATTCAGGTCGCTTTTAAGGTTGTTTGCGGATCACGAAGGCTGCATGGCAATAATCAAAAATAAGAGATTACTTTTGCTGCGGGACGAATTGATTTCTGAAATTGAGAAAAAATCGTATCCCGAAAGTGCTTATACGCAGGAACTCCTGAAAAAGCCCTTTGACCATGACCAGGTTGTGCAGGCGCTTGAAATTTACGGCGCGTTTCGACGCCTAGTGGAGCGGTACCAGCTCGCCAGCGTCAGCGTCCGCTGCTTTGACCTTCTGACGCTGGTGAAGAACACCGGATGTCTCGGACTGGCGCTTCTCAATGCAAACGGCATCTTCGGCGGCTGTGAGGCGGACCTTCCGACGCTGATTTCCATGTTGATTCTCGGTACTGTGAGCGGTCAGCATGCCTTCCGGTGCAATCCGTCCCGTGTGGACAGGGCGGCAAACGAAATTGTCTTTGCGCACTGCACGCTGCCGTTGGATATGCCGGAGAAATACCATCTGGACACGCACTTTGAGTCGAAGATCGGCGTTGCCATCGCGGGCGATATTCCGCTCGGCAAGGTGACAATCTTCAAGGCCAGCGCGGATTTGAGTCACTACTTTGTCGCGTCCGGCGAGATTGTCGAAGATCTGCACGAGGATGATCTTTGCCGCACGCAGATCCGGGTTCACTGCGATGTGCCGGTGGAGCAGTTCCTCAACTCCCATGTCGGCAATCACTATCTGGTTTGCAGAGGTGATTACGCGGACGCTGTGCGTGCCTGCTTCGGCTTTTGATCTGCCATAAAACGAAACCGCCCACCGGAAATTTCCGGTGGGCGGTTTGTGCTTGTGATGCATTGCTTTATTTCCGGTAACCGGCCCACATGGTGTCTGTGGCCTGGCGGATGGCGCATGTCACATCTTCTACCAGTGCTGCGTCCCAGGCGGACGGCTCTGCGCGGAGGAAGGAGGTCTTATCCACACGGTTATCAAAAATACCGATCGGCACATGATAGGTATTTCCGTGCGCCTTCACAGTTACGGTGCCCTTCTGCTCGGACGTGTTTACAAGATACTCCATATCGTCGCAGCCGTATTCTCCCAGCATGACGGCCAGCGGCACGCCATGGTGCAGGTTCGAGCCGGGATCGTTGGGGTCGGCGCGGTCGGCATTTTTGCGGCGGGACTCCTCCGGTGTGACCCAGATGTAGAGGATTGCGGCGTTTTCCAGAATTTCCGGGCAGAACATCGGAAGCGAATACTGGTATCCATCGGAGCCTGTCAGCGGCATCGACGCGCCGTCCGGTCCGCCGCGCGCGCACTCAATGATAATGGTCTTGCCGTCAAAGGAGTCGGGATAAGCGTCCTGTTTTTCTTTCAGCATGGCGGCCGCCTCGGCTTCCAGCTTTTCCGCCAGTTTTTTGCGGATTTCTTCCGGGAGCTTTCCGAGCCGCGGCGCAATGCCGACGATCTGACCGGCTCTGTCGTAACGATCAAAAAGCAGCTGCGCGCAGGAATCGGGCTTCTGCACGTTGCGGTTGAGCAGATCGTGATAGTCCTCGTTCAACAGGCAGCAGAGCGTGCCCCAGTCTCTTCCGTCAATGAAGGGTTCCTCGCCCGGATAGAAGAGTCTGGCCTGGCCCATAGCTTCGAGCTCATTGTCGATGCGGCGCATCATATGGACGTAGGGGAAATCATCGAGCTGGAGGTTTTCGCCGATGTGGAACTCCTTTTTGAGCCGTTCGGGCTCGATGTTCGCCATAAAGTTACGGACTTCGGATTTGCCGGACGCGGGAAGCGCCTGCAGCAAGACGACCTTGAATACGTTGTTTTCCATAGTTCATTCCTCCTGTGCCGCGTTATGCGGCTCTGTGTTCAATCGCTGCAAAATTGCAGCCACTTGGTTTTGTCGACGGTAATCTCGCGATGCTGCAGCACATACTGTGTGACGAGATCAGAGATTTCTGTCAAATTTTCCGACACAAGCGGACAGCTCTTGTAGCAGCCGTAGCCGCCGGCGCCGGAGGCGCGGTAATTGTTGAGGCAGAGCGTGAGCGTCTGATCATCAGGCAGCTCTCTGCCCTGGTAGACGATGGACCGCACGCGCCGGCCGACCGGCTGGTAAAGGTCTGCCGTGACGGTAAGCCCGGAAAAATAGTCGTAGTTGAAATGCTGGATGATTGGCCGCAGGAATGTGTCGCTGATGCAAAGGCTTCCGTCCGGCGCAAAATCAAAATAGGAAAGGCTCCGTTCCAGCGCGGCCGTCAGAACAGCTCTTGTGACGCGGATGGTCTGGAGCGTGTTGGGAAATGCGTAGGCCGAGACGATGGCACGGACGGTCACATCCTGCGGAAAATCAACCACACGATTGGAAAGGCTCGTGAGAGAAATGTCCGCGCCGGAAGCTTCCAATTGCACCTGATTGATGAGGTTTGCGAGCAGGGAGCCGTTTTTCGCCAGCGTCAGAGGATCTTCCGCCGGAATCGGCACATCGAGCCGGCCAACCGGTGTATCGAGCCAGCGGGCAGTCTGTGCCTCGGCACTCTGAAGTGCGTCTGCGGCAGCCGGAAGCGCGACCGATCCTGCCGGTATCAGCTGGGAGACGGCATGGACGCTTCCACAGTCGGCCGTTACGTCCATGCGGATAAACTTTGCGGCTTTTTCCGGCGGCTGGCAGGTATACGTCCCGCCGATCTGAAGATTTTCGGCCTGCATATGCTGGTGCGCTGCAAGCAGAATATCAAACCCAAGCTCCCGGCAGATACGGCAGCCTTGGTTCTCGCTGGTCTGTGAGAGAATTTCTCCTGTTTTGACGTCCGCTTCGAATCCGCCGTGGTAGATGCAGATGGTGAGGTCTGTTTTGTTCCGCAACTCGGAAAGTGCGGACCAGGCGGCGGCAAATGCGTCGGTCACAGTGATGCCGGCCATATTCTCTGCGCTTTCAAACTGTGTGACAAAGGGCGTAATAATACCGGTCAGGCCGACGCGAAGCCCATTTTCCATGGTAACAACGGCCGTTTTCTCCACGCCGCGGATACCCTCCACATTTGCGCACAGGCAGCGGGCGTTCAGAGCGGCAAGATAGCGCTCAATGGTCTGTTTCCCATAGTCGAAGTCATGATTGCCGAGCGTTACAAAATCATACCCGCCGAGGTTTAAAAGCGCGGCCGGGAGCGTTGTGACATCGCGCGCTTCATGGCTCAGATAATAGGTGAGGGGACTGCCTTGCAGGGTGTCGCCGCCGTCGATAACAAGGGTGTTGCCGTCTTTCCGGAACTGCGCCATGCAGTTGGCAAGGCCGGAGTCTGCCGGCAGGCCGGTGGCATAATCAATCGGCGAGAAGCAGCCGTGGATATCGCTGGTATAGTAGATTGTCAATTTCTTTTCCATAGTAATGGCCCTTGAGGATACGTTGGGGGCGCTCAGAGCGCCCCCCCCAGTTTTTTTATTCGCCGTGCGCAAGCTTTCTGCGGATGCGCGTGGAGATGAGTTCGATGATCAGAACAAGCACCATCAGGCCCCAGACGAACGAGCCGACCATACCCCAGCGGCGGGAGTTGAGACACTGCACCAACGACGCGCCGATACCGCCCGCGCCGACGATGCCGAGCGTCGTGGCGTCTTTGAGGTTGATGTCAAAGCGGTAGATCGTAGTCGAGATGAAGCTTGCCGTCAGCTGCGGCAGAACGCCGTAGCGGATTTTCTGGAACGGCGTGCAGCCCATGGCGTCCAGACTTTCGAGAATGTGCGTATCCAGATCTTCGATGGCCGTGATGTACATTTTGGAGATCATGCCGATCGAGCAGACCGACTGCGTGATAACGCCGCAGGCGGCGCCCGGGCCTGTCACACGGATCCACATCAGCGCCCAGACAATGGACGGGATGGTGCGGATCATCAGAATCAGAATGCGGACAATGTACGCAACCGCCTTCGGCATGATATTGAACGAGGCCAGAAACGCGAAGGGGATGGCCAGAATTGCGCCGAAAATAGTACCGAGCACAGCAATGGCAATGGTTTGCAGCAGCAGATACGGCACATCGGAGTCGCCGGTACCGAACAACAGATTTGTGTCCGGGTGGAACACGCCGTGGACGACACCCTTGGCGACCTCCGTACCGGTGGCGGTGAGGCCCGTAAAGTGGATGTCGTCTGCCGACCAGCCGACAAGCAGTGTGACCGCCAGCACAATCACAAGGTACAAAATCCACTTGCGCGGGCGGTTTTCATACATTTCAAGCGTGGTGAGCTTCCGGTCAAGCGCCTGCTCCAGCATGGCGGTTTTATCTTTCTTTTCCATCTTGCAGCCTCCTTTCAGCTCAGCTTCTTGCGAAGGTATTCGCTGAAGAAGTCGATGATGACAACGACCACGAACAGCGACAGCAGCACCGTGCCGAGGCTGTTGTAATCGCGCCAGCCGATGCGCTCGTTGATCGTGATACCAAGGCCGCCAGCGCCGACGTAACCGAGAATTGCCGATGCGCGCACGTTCATTTCAAAGCAGTACAGGCTGTGGCTTAAATAAACGGGCAGAATCTGCGGCACGCAGGCGGACCAGAATGCCTGGAACTTGTTCGCGCCGAGCGCTTCCATCGCCTCAAACGGCCCCATGTCGATGGTTTCAATCGACTCAAAGAGCATTTTGGCCACGATACCAAAGGTAAAGATGGCGATTGCGATGGTGCCGGAAAACGTGCCGAGCGAGAAGATCAGCGCGCACACGAGTGCGATGATCAGAGTCGGCAGTGTCCGGATAAGGCCAAGCAGGAATCGGATGAGCCAGACGACGGGAATGCTCTTGTTGATGTTGCTCGACGAGAGAATCGCAACCGGCAGCGCCAGCACGCAGCCGATGACCGTACCGAGAATCGACATTTTGATGGTATCGATCAGAGGAGAAACGACCTTCGGGAAGAACGACCAGTCCGGCTGAAGAATTTTCTCCAGAAGGTCCACCATCTTGCGGAATTTTGTGATGACGACGTGCAGATCAAAGCCTGTCATGCGAAGAGACAGCCAGATTGCAACGGCCAGGAAAAGGACGATTACCGGCGTGCGGCTTCTGCGCCGCTGGACCGAATGTCCATTGGGAAGCGTTATGGTCTGGGGTTTTAAGATGCGGTCGTAGAGTGTAAGCTTCATCAGAGAAGACGTGTTGTTTTCCATGGCTTAGCCCTCTGCTCTGGCAGCCTTCGGCAGCTCGCCCTCGCCTTCGCCCATGGTGGGCGCCTTTGCGCCGTTGTAGACCTCGTCGATCTGTTCCTGGGTAATGGTGCTGGCCGGGCCGTCAAAAACGATTTCGCCCGCGCGGATGCCGATGACGCGGTCACAGTATTTGAGCGCGAGGTCCACGTGGTGGATGTTCAGCAGAATCGAAATTTTATATTCCTTGTTGATGCGCACGAAGTCCTGCATGACCTGCTTGGCCGTGATGGGGTCAAGGGAAGCGACAGGCTCGTCGGCGAGGATGATCTTCGGATTCTGGTTCAGCGTGCGGGCCAGGGCCACGCGCTGCTGCTGACCGCCGGAGAGCTGGTCACAGCGGGTATAGGCCTTATCCAAAATGCCTACCTTGTCCAGACTCTCTAATGCCCGCATTTTCTGCTCTTTTGTAAAAATGCCGAGCAGTACCCGGAAAAACGGCATATCTGGGACATCGGCCGTCAGAACGTTCTTGATCGCCGTGCTGCGGGAAACCAGATTGAAGCTCTGGAAGATCATGCCGACCTTGCGGCGGTAGCGCCGGAGCTCTTTGCCGCGCAGAGAGTCCACCGTGACACCGTCAACGGTCAGCTCGCCCTTGGAGATATCGTGCATCCGGTTGATGCAGCGCAGAATCGTCGACTTGCCTGCGCCCGAAAGGCCGATGATGGCGACAAACTCGCCCTGCTCAATTTGCAGGTTGATGTTTTTCAGTGCCGTGAAGCCGTTTGGATAAGTCTTATACACATTTTTGAATTCAATCATGCTGCGACTCTTTTCTTTTTGAAGATTTGAATGGAGAATATCGGAGATGTGCTTTTTGCTGAGATATCTGTGAAACGAAAAGCGCCCCGTTGACGCGGGGCGCTTTATTCATTTGGACGTTATTCGGTTGATGACGGATTACTCGGCAACAGCCTGCAGAGCAGCGCGTGCGCCGTCGTAGTCAGCGTCGGTCGCCTTGGCGTAGCCGGTGTGGCTGTAGACGTCGAAGATGGCCTTGCCTTCATCGGTGCCGATGATGTTGATGAAGCAGTCCTGAAGGGCAGCGACGATTTCGGGGGTGTAGTACTGGCTCTCCTTGGAGATGGCGACGGTATCGTTGTAGATGCCCTCGGTGACGCCGATGACGTTCATCTCGTTCCAGATGGAGTCGGAGCGGCCCATGCCCTGCTTGCCGGTTTCGTCCTGCTGGTCGGTGGGCAGCATCCAGGATGCTTCGTAGTCGTTACGGCCGTCGGCGTAGCAGACGATGATATCGACGGATTCCGCAGCAGCGTAGGAGAACGCGGTGCCGTAACCGGAGTCGATGGGCATGACGTTGGACAGATCAGAGATCTTCTTGCCGTCGTAGTTGGCCATCAGCCACATGGACGGATAGATGTAACCGGCAGAAGAGGAGGTCTTCTGGACAGCCCAGGTTGCCTTGTCGAGGTCTTCCCAGGTAAGCTTTTCGCCAGCATTGACCTTAGCAGCGAGTTCCTGACCATAAGCAGACGGAGTAGCGTAGATCAGAGAGCGGTAGTAGGTGACCTGCGGGCCATCCTTCTTGGTGGCGTTGGCTTCACCGTTCCAGTCGGCGGGGTTGGTGGAGTCGTTGGACAGGCCGTTACGGGTAGCGGTCAGGATGACATCCACATCGTCGGAGTACAGCGCGTACGTGCCGCCGGGCAGCCAGCCCAGATCGATGGAACCGGCAGCCATAGCCTCGCCGGTGGCGTCGTAGCTGGTGCCGACCGTGATGTCGACTTCGTCGATGTCGTAGCCGAGCTTGGACATTTCAGCCTTCACGAGTTCGGGAAGGTTCTTCGTGCCAGTGATGATGACGTCGGCGTCCTTGGAGGGAACAAACTCAAGCGTCAGTTTGTCGAAATGCTGGTTTTCGGTGGTTTCTTCGGTCGTGGTTTCTTCAGCTGCGGGTTCCGTGGTTTCGGTGGTTTCCGTGGCCTCAGTGGTCGTGGTTTCCGTTGTGGCGGGTTCAGCGGGGGTCTTGGTCTTGGGTGCGCAGGCGCAGAAGCCGATTGCCATGACCGCCACGAGGAGCAGTGCAATGATCTTCTTCATTTTCTATATTCCTCCTGAAACATGTGTCCGCGGCAGTGCCGCGGTGGTGAGCTGAGACTGCGCACAGCGCAGCCCCGCAAGATACTGGTATTTCTACCAAAGCAAATATACCACATCCTGTGAGACAATACAAGAAGTCAAATGCAAGAAATATGTCGAATTTTCCTTAAATTCGGTGTAATAACTTGAAACTGTCCACAATATAAAGACAAATGTTCAAAACGGCGCGCAGCGCACCTTGCCGATGGAAACATAGCCGTTCAGAACCGCGTGGATATCGCTGCCGTCCGTCACGGCGTCTGCGTGCAAAACCTTTGCAACAGGCGACAGATAGCGCACACCGTTTTCCTCGCGGACGCATTCATAATAGTTTTCGTAATACGACTGCTTTTCCGGGAAACGCTCGTACAGAATGCCGCGGCAGTCGCAGAGCGGACAGGTGGGGAAGTTGACGTTCCAGATTTCGCCCCGGCCGAGCGGCTTCTCCAGAAGCTCGCCAAGAACGGAGCAGAGGTAGTGATCGGTAACGTCGAAGGATTTGCCGTCGCGCATGGAAAATGCAATGGCGGGAACGCCGTGCATGGCCGCCTCTGTCGCCGCGCCGATGGTTCCGGAGTAGGCGACATCAAGACCCGCGTTCAGCCCGTCGTTGATGCCGGACAGGACAATATCCGGGCGGAAGGGGAGCAGTGCGTTCAGCGCAACCTTGACACAATCGGCGGGCGTGCCGTCTACGCTCCAGGCGGCCTCCACAGGAACCGGGAAATCATAGCGGTAGACCGCGATCTGGCTCTTTTCAGAGATAGTCAGGCGGACAGACATGCCGCTGCACTGGTGTTCCGGTGCAGCGACCCAGACCGTTCCAAATGAGGCAGCGGCGCGGGCCAGCTTTGCAATGCCTTTCGACCGGATCCCATCGTCGTTCGCAATCAGAATTTTCAGCTTTTCTTTCATATGTGCAATACACTCCTTTGTGTGCCTATCTTATCACAGACAAAGAGCCGGAAACAAGCTGCAAATTCGACAAAAAGCCCCCATGAATTCAAAAATCTCTTCAATTCCCCAGAAGCCTCGCAGAGTTTTGCGCCCGCAGGCGCAAAATAGTTTTTAGATCATTTTTTCCGGCGGCATGTACGTCGGAAAAAATACTCTGCGCGCGGGTCGGAGCGCAAGTCCTTTTCTCCAAAGCCGTTTGCGGCTTTGGAGAAAAGAAGAAGCCTCCGCAAAGCGGAGGCTTCTTCTATACGGGGTAGGGATGATTGCTCCCGCGTTTGCAGGGGCGGAAAGGAACGGGATATTATTCCGGCTGCGGATAGTGGACGTGCAGCAGCTCGTGCGCCTTCTCAGGCGGCAGCTTCTCATAGAGCGTCTTGAGAATCGGGTTGTGCTGCGAAGATTTGATAAGCGTCTTGCGGTCTGCTTCATAAAGACCTTTGGCGCGTGCATATTTTTGCTCCTTGCGGCCGATGGGCTGGCCCGCGCCGCCGACACAGCCGGTCGTGCAGGTCATAACCTCGACGAGATCAAAGTGTTCTTCACCGGCTTCCATCTTTGCAATCAGCTGCCGTGCGTTTTTAAGACCGTGGACAACGCCGACGCGGATGGTCTTTTCTCCGACGGGCAGTTCAACTGCGCGGACGCCTTCCATACCGCGGACGCCGGAGTAGGCGATTTCCTGGAGCGTATTGCGGGACTCGCTTTCCATCACGCGACGGACGACCGCCTCGGCGACACCGCCGGTGGTGCCGAAGATGACACCGGCACCGGTGCCGAGACCAAATGGCATATCGGGCGCCTCATCGGGCAGTTCATTGAAGCGGATGCCCGCTTCCTTGATCATGCGGATGAGCTCCTGCGTGGCGAGCACCAGATCGACGTCGGGCTGACCGTCGTGCGTGAATTCGCTGCGGCCGGCCTCCATCTTCTTTGCCGTGCAGGGCATGATGGCAAAGCTAGTGATCGGCAGGAACGCAAAGCCTTCAAGCTTGCTGTAGGTGCCGTAGGCGGCCATTGCGATTTTTCCGAAGGAATTGATGTTGGTCTGTACCACGACATTGGCAAGGCCAATCACGGAGTTCTGGACGCCGGATGGAAAGCCGTAGCGGATAATCTGCCGGAGCATCTCCGCGTCAAGGCGGAGCTTTTTCCATTGCAGATGAAAGGCGTGTGCAAAGTAACTGTCCAGAGCGACATAAACACCACTGCGATAGGGATCCATATAATAATACTAATGTCTTTTTAAAAAGATTGACAATTTATCACTGTTGATGTATAATGAAGATGGTGATGAGAAATGAAAAGATACACTTTCACGCTTGAGGAAACGCAGGAAATCAAGGCTGCGAGGAAAAAGAATCGAGACAAGAATGTTGAAAAAAGACTGGCGGCACTTGAGATGCGAGCAGAAGGGAAGCAGAACAAAGAAATTCGTGAAAAAACCGGCTTCCACACGCAATATATTACCGTGCTGGTTTCCCGGTATAAAGCCAACGGTCTTGCAAGTATCACAGAAAGCCACTATCACGGAAACCACCGGAATCTGAGTTATGCAGAAGAGGAAGCGCTCCTGGAGCCGTTTCGTCAGGCTTCAAATGCAGGAAAAACGGTATCGGTGCATGATATTGAGACTGCATATCGGGAAGCTGTAGGCCATTCCATAGGGACATCACAGATCTATTACGTCCTCCACCGCCACGGTTGGAGGAAAGTCATGCCGAGGAGCAAGCATCCGAAGAAAGCCAGTGATGAGGTCATCGAGGCCTCAAAAAAATTAACAAGCGAATCGGCGAACTAAAGGATTATGTAAACAAGTCTGGCCATCCACATCAAGAAGTACGACTTATGTTCCAGGATGAAGCAGGATTCGGACGAATCAATAAGCCCAAATACTGCTGGTGTGAAAAGGGCATTCGTCCATCGGTACCTTGCCATCACATTCGTGAATATCGGTATGCGTACGGAGCTGTTGAACCAGTAACGGGAAGCTCCTGTTTTCTTGTTATGCCGTATTGCAATTCTACTTGTATGAACATATTTCTTGAGGAACTGTCCAAGCAATACCCGGATGATCTGATCCTGCTGTGTTGTGATGGTGCAGCATGGCACAAGTCTAACAAGCTTCATATCCCGGAAAACATAGAGTTGTTTTACATTCCACCGTATACGCCTGAGATGAATCCCATCGAGCAGATATGGAAAGAACTTCGAATCACGGGCTTCCGTAATGAAGTGTTTGCTACTTTGGAGAAAGTAGTAGATCGGCTTTGCGATACCATTTGCACCTTGACCTCTGATACGATAAAGAGCATTACACAGCGTAGTTGGATAATCAATTGTTTTAATTAGGCTTAGTATTACTTTGCGTTCGGCAGCATCGAGGATCATTTCAAATACCGCGCCGCAGTCATGCGCGCCTATCCCGCAGCCCACTTCCCGGTTTGTGATGGCTATGACCACATGCAGTATCAGATCCGCGACCCGCAGGGCTTCGCGGCGCTGCTGCGGTCGCTTATGGAGCAGGACGTCCTGCCGCCGCTGCCGCTGCTTCACATGCTGTAAACCGGGCCGTACATCGGCCATCTCATAGACAGGACATGTGAAAAATATGTTGTACTCTGAAAAATCGAAAGCCTTTGAAGCCGCGCACCCGTGCGCGTATCTGACGGTGGACGGAGCCAGCTTCCGCTATGTTCTGAGCGGACAGCACGTCGGAAAAACACTTGTGCTGCTCAACGGCGGCATGAACACGCTGGAAATGTGGATGGACTATGTAGAGCCGCTCTCCAAAGCCTGCCGCGTTCTGCTCTTCGACTATCCGCAGGAGCTGCGCACCAATCAGGCGCTCGTAACGGGAATGCACGCATTCTTTGTAAAGCTCGGCGTCCGCTCCCCGATCTTTGTCGGCGCCAGCGACGGCGGCATGGTCGCGCAGATCTATGTGCAGAGGTATCCGGGCGAGACCGGCGGACTGGTGCTGATCTCGACCGGCGGCATGGACGAAAACACGCTGAAAAGCCTGAAAAGGAAATACCGCCTCGCGCCGCTTATGCTCTGGTATATGAAGCACTGCAACTATGAAAAGCTCAAGCCGACGCTCATCAAGGCCGGTATGAGCCACATCCGCAACGAAAGCGCCGATGAGATCGCCTACGCGCAGGACATGTTTGAGACAATCTTCAAGGACTACAAGCAGGAAAAGGACGTACATATTTCCGGGCTGCTTGCCGATCTGATGCACCAGAAGCCGGTCACGGCAGCAGATTTTGCGGTGCTGGCAGGCAAGATTCTCCTGATCCTGCCCGATCAGGATTTCTTCTCCGGGAAAATGCAGGAGGATCTTATCCGGCTGATGCACGGGCCGAAGATCTCCTACGTCTCGGGCGGACACCTGTCCACCGTACTGCGGGTGGACGACTACGTCCGGACGATCCTTGATTTTCTGAAAACCATGCAGTAAGCGCTCAACGGCCCGCAC
>OGYJ01001185.1_pt1 | contig 21680 bp, 20 predicted proteins | sample 1576531 | NCBI WGS metagenome assembly OGYJ01 (sample SAMEA3541574, study PRJEB24748) | human gut metagenome | biome: human gut; feature: human-associated habitat; material: faeces | place: China | collected 2012 | reverse complement strand
GAACATGACACGCATTATCTCGGAGTATTTCAAGGGTTCTGTCTTGCAGGAAATCAGCCCTGTTGATATTCAAAAATATCTTGTCTATCTGCGCACAGAGTACAAGAGCAAATTGGGGAAGCCGCTTTCAGCGAAAACTTTACGCCATCAATACGGGACGCTCAACCTGATATTTGGCTATGCCGAGCAGCAGGAAATGATAGCACAGAATCCGATGCGAAAGGTCAACGCACCGAAGAAAGAGAAGAAGCCCGTTGATGCAATGACTAAAGAACAAGCGGAAAGATTTTTTAAGCTGCTGCCCGATTGTCCGATGGACTTTCACTGCATTATGCAACTACTGATAACGACAGGCATTCGGCGGGGCGAGTGTATGGGGCTGCAATGGGGAGATATCAACGAGCGCGAGGGCACAATGAGAGTTGAACGCAGCGTTGCCTATACGCCAGAGAGCGGCGTTGTCATCAGCACCCCCAAGACCACAAACAGCATCCGCACTATCCCGCTCATGGCGAGCACTGTTGCATTGCTCCAAAAGTACAGAAAGCGGATGCAGGCCGAGCACCCAAACACGATTTTGAAAAACGCGTTTCTCTTCCCAAACAAAGACGACGTTTTTCTTCCCCGTGACCCCAATTCCGTGACAAGACGCGTCAAGCGGTTTATGAAGAACAACGACTTTCCCGACCTCTCGCCGCACGATCTGCGGCACTCCTGCGCAACGCTGTTGCTTTCCCAAGGTGCAGATATTAAAAGCGTACAGGAGATTTTAGGTCACGCAGATGCGAGCACAACTCTGAATTTCTACGTAAAATCTGACTTGCAGCAGATGAAGTCCGCAACAGAAAAGTACGCCGCCGCATTTAACCTGTAACGCTCCAACAGCAGAACAAAAAGAAAGGGCAACAGATTCAAGTGCTGCTGCCCTTTTTCAATAGGTCAGGCAATGTAATTGTGAGTGCGGCGGGATTGGTGGTGAACTATCGCCAGTTTTCCGCCTTTGGAATCTGATAATTGAGCGGCGGGAGATGGCGGCGGATGAACTCGCCCTCTTTCTCACCTATCTCTTCTTCGATTGCGACGGGCGTCGTGCTGCGAGCGGCATACAGAACGCAAAAGCGTATGCGATGACCGCGCCGCGATGCTTGCGCCAGTATTTCATATTTGTGTGCTTTTGGACGGGAAAGCTATGCGTAGTGCTGCGCCATGCGCGCGAGCATATTGACGCTTTTTCCGATATAGACAGTCTTTCCGTCCAACAGGATAGCGTAAATGCCCGCGCGCTCGAATTGCGGTGCTAACCCTTTGCGCTTTAAGGATTGATAAATCCGCTGCTCAAAAAACGAAAGGTTCATTGTTGCTTGCCTGTGCGATATCATCCTGCGGATATCTGATACCAAGGTCATAGTACAGCAGCGCCCAAAGGTTATACGCTTCTTCCATCACAACACCGTAGTCTTGGGAACGCTCGGCAACTGCCTAACTGAACATAATGCGGAAACAGTCGACCATTTCTTCAATGGTCATTTTCTTACTCTTGGACATGTTTTTCTCCTTAAAAATAAAATTCGGATGGCGTTGGAGAAACTTGTTTCTCCACGCCTGTATTTTTTATATTTGTATTATTTATATTTATTTCTATATCCTCGGGCGCTTCCTTTTGAACGGCTTGCGTTTGCTTCTGGACGGCTGCCGTAAAGTCAAGGCCGACAGGCGTATTCTCATTGTGTAAACGCGTCTCCCGCTGCGGCGTTTCATAGAAATCGTATGTATTGCCGCTGCCGCGATGAACAAGATAACCTTTGTCAACGAGCTTCAAAAATTGGTCGCGGTAGGTGGATGCCGCCATTCCAACCGCCCGACGGATAGCAGCGGGAGATAACGCCAATGTGTATCCGTCCCTATTGGACGCAAGATAGAGGTACAGCATGAGCGCGTGTGCGCCTAAATCGTGCGCCGCCGCCTGCCAATGCTCGTTTTTGATGCCGAGGAAGTCAGACGAGGCGCGTTCACGGTGAATGGCAACAACTCTTTGATTGGGTACGGTATTCGGCACAGCTTTACTCCCCCAAACGGTCAAGGGTGCGCTTCAAGCCGTCAATTTCCCTGATAGCATCGCCTGTTTCAAGTTGGACAGATAGGGCTTTCAGCACATTATCCGTGATGCGCTGCTCCATATTGTTCTCCTGTTCAATAACCGCTCTGACAAAGTCATTCGCACGGCGCTGCAACTGAAATTTTGTGTCGCTGCTGGGAGTGTCTACATAAATCGTTAGCGCACGAAGAAAAGAATTTGCGCTTACTTCAAGGCTGCTCATAAGTCAGCTCCTTTTCTTTATTTTTTATTTGAAAGTTGAGATTTCTCTCGCTTTCTATATATATTATATATTATTTTTTATAAAAAGTCTAAAAAGGGCGGATAATGCAAGCGAAAGAATCGTTTTGCGCGGCGGCGGGGGCGTATTTCAGGAAAAAACAGGTGGAAACGCGGTGAATCTGACAAATCTGCACCGTGTCGACACGAAATCACACAGGAATTCACCGCTTCCGCTGCTGTTCTGCTGGATTTTGATAAAATCTAATAAAAAACGCTTGAATTTTCTGCATTCTCAGCGAAAATCCAAGCGTTTTTGCTTGTTTGCAGTCATTTCTCCATAAATCACACGTGATTCGAAGAAAATCAAAAATATTTTTCAAATACTATGCTGCCAGTTAATTGTTTTCGACTCTTTCACGCCGTATCCTGTAAATATCACATAAAAAGGAGAGAAAAACATGCGCATTATTTTAGACACAAACAAAGGCCGAATCATTGTCCCGAAATCTTTCTTTACAGAACTCGGCAAGATGAACAAAATTCTTGAAGAGGGCGGTTCTACAAAGAAGTGGACGCCAGAGGAGTATGTAAAGGAACAGTTTGAAAAGGCGATAAAAGAAGATATCCTGCGTCCGGATGATAAGGTCAAATAATAATGGCGACAAAGGGTACACGCGTCACACCGCAGGAGAAAGAAAAGATGTGGCGGCTTTATCATGACGGTTTCAGCTTCAAAAAGATTGCAGAGAAATTGAGACGAAGCCCTGACACAGTTTCTCGTTATGTGCATGAGTATGAAGCCGCCGTCAGCGCGGCGGGATATGTGTTGAACAGCCGAGCTAAATAACAAAGAAAGTGAGTAGAGTAATGGCCATAATTCAGTGTAAATACTGTGGGAAAAATGTTAGTGACAAAGCTAAGAGCTGTCCTCATTGCGGAGGAATATTGATTGAAGACAATTCTGAGGCAGATCAGGATCAATCTGTAGTGCCCCTATTGTGTGAAGAATGCAACGCTGAGATTCCACAAGGGGCGACGACCTGCCCTAATTGCGGATGCCCTGTTCCTGAAAAGACCATTGAAGAGGCTGCACAGAAAGTTGAAGTAACCGCAGTTAAACTTCAAATGAAAAAGAGTACAAAAAAGTATGTGGGTATTGCAATTATTGCGGTTATTGTAGTAGCAATTGGGGGAATTATCGCAACGAATTCACACAAGAAAAATCTTGAGACGAGGTATGCAGAAAATATGGACCAGGCCTCTTATACTATGCTGATGGGGGCCTCTGACGCAGAAGATGCAGCAAACCTCATTAACAAGGTTTGGAGAAATGCTATTTACGAAGATACAGATAGTGAAACCGACAAATATACCCGCCCAAATGGTTGGTGGGTCAGTGATTTTAATGATGCCCTGAGAAATTTATTCGCAGATTCAACATTCTGTTCACAAATTGCGGATATTGAAGAAAACCAAGAAAGTGTTGCGGAGTTAATGAAACAACTGAAAAATCCACCGGCAGGATACGAAGAAGCTTATGAAGCGCTGAAAGAATACTACAGTGCTTATTTAGAACTAACAAACATGGCAACAAATCCGTCGGGAAGCTTACAGAGTTATTCAAGTAACTTTAATGAAGCTGATAGTAATGCCTTGAATTGTTATAATGCTATGCGTTTGTATATTGGAGACTAACTCAAAATGTAATCTTAAATTTCTAAACATTATAAAGGCCTCATTTGAAACCTAAAAAAACACTTATGAAAGATGGTAATTACCATGAAGAAAAGATTGATCAGTTTTATTTTGACTGTCGTAATGCTATTTGCAATCGTTCCGACCGCATTTGCTGCAAGTGATAAAGCTGTTGCGGCGGCAAATGCATTGCACGAATTAGGACTGTTTAATGGGACGGGTACAGATGCAAATGGAAATCCTGTCTATGATCTTGACCGAGCTCCTTCGCGTCACGAGGCGGTAACCATGCTTGTCCGTCTTTTAGGTAAAGAAACCGAAGCACAGAACGGAACATGGAACACACCATTTTCTGATGTTGCCGAATGGGCAAAGCCATATGTCGGCTACGCTTATACAAATGGACTGACGGCAGGTACAAGCGCAACAACATTCGGAGGCAACGGAACTGTAACGGCGGCACAATATATTACATTTGTTCTCCGCGCGTTAGGATATGAAAGCGGCGTGGACTTTCAATGGGATAAGTCGTGGGAATTGTCAGACTCCATTGGCTTGACAAATGGTGAATATAACGCAAACACCAGCAAATTTACCCGTGGTGATGTCGCGATTATCTCAAATAATGCGCTACAACTTCCGCTTAAAGGAAGCGATGTTCTTCTGTGTGATACGATAAATACATCGGATACATCTGCTTTATCAGCCGATAAGATTACCGGTACATGGTACAATACAGATCTCCCTAATGTACAGGCTTCCTATAACAATGGCGTTTATACGGAAGCACACCGCGGCGGCGATGGCAGTCCTATGCTTTATCGTGAAGGAACTTATGTGCTCGATGGCAATAAGCTCAGCGTTCATATCAACTCTGGCCTTTGTGAAATCAGCGGTAATAGGATTATCGAAGCAGCTCAAACTGACTGGGCCTATGAATTAGTGTCTATTGACAACAATTCGATTGTTTTTCCCTATGGTTTCGGAGAAGAAACAACGACAACTTTTTTGCGGGCCGAAGATGATAGTTTTATTACGGGAGTTAAGACTGAACTGCAAACATTAGCAGATAAAGACGGGATCACAAAAATAGACGAAGCCCCTCATAGCACACCGTCTCAAACACCTCAGACAGTTAATTCTGCAGATTATGCTTATCTCGCAGGGACGGACTTCCGGAGTATTCGTCGAAACTATTCTACCGCAACTGCCCAATGCGCCTACGTATATGCCTATAATAACATTGACGGCGACCTTTGCGTTATGACCTGTGTGCAGTATAAGATTATCTCAAATTATAACCAGTTTACCCTGCACAATATGACCACTGGCAGTACAATTAAAAACCCTGACAGCTATTATCAAAAGCTGGCAGATCGCAGTGCCGGGATGACGAGAATTCACTATATGGATCTAAGCAGCGAAGTGTTAAAATATCAGGTCAAAATGCTTGAAGCCACACGGAGTTGCCTTTCTGGCGGTGCAAACACGTGGAACGGAGTATATGTTACTGCAGCAGAATTGAACCAATAATTGTATCCATAGTCAAAAGGAGCGGGACGCGTTGTCCTGCTCCTTTTCCTTTGACGCACAAAAAGCGCACAGACTTCAAAAATCTGTGTGCTTTTTTCTATTGGAACGCTCAAATAATCATTGCGCCCGCGGCGGGAGAGTGGTATAATGAAAGTACAAAAAACATAGATGTATCAAGGCTTTCGGCGTATTTGCTTGAGAGTTTTAAGTTGCCCTTGTGCCGCTGCTGCGGCACATCGCGGGATGGTTCGGGACCATGAGGCCGTGAGTTCGAATCTCGCCACTCGGACCAACGAAAAAGCCTGTAACTGCAATGGTTACAGGCTCTTTTCTTGCACTTTTGCAGGGCGTTTTCCCTTTAGTTTTCCCTTTACAGGTCAAAAAAGGTGTCTGACGGCTCAACCGCCAGACACTTTTTCAATGAACTTTTCCATGTGGTCGGCGCTGCTCTTTTTCATCTCCTCGGTCACATGTCCATAGACATCCAGCGTAAAAGAAGATGTCGCATGTCCAAGGTTCCCTTGCACCGTCTTGATATCGTCACCGGCATGGATTGCGGCAACTGCGTAGCTGTGGCGAAGATCATGGAAGCGAGCCTCGGGCATACCGATCGATGCGACAATGCGCTTGTAGCTGTGATACTCATTGTGCGGTGAAACATGACGGCCCAGCTCGTCCGTAAAGACAAAGCCGCTGTTTTCCCACGCACTGCCCGCACGGATCCGTTCTGCGCTTTGCTGCGCCTTATGCTTTTTCAGCAGTGAGACGATAAAAGGTGCAGCAGTGATGCTGCGGCCTTTTCCGTTCTTAGACGAAATAAGCCGATACTTCCCCGGCTGTCCGGGGATGTTTTGCAGTTGCTTGTTAATGAGAATCGTGCCTTTTTCCAGATCGACACAATCCCATTGTAAGCCGCAGACCTCGCCGCGCCGCATTCCGGTAAACAGCGTCAGTAAATAAAGTGTTTCATAGCGTGAACCCTCTACCGCTTTCATAAAAGCCGTGATTGCCTCACTGTCCAGTGGCTTGATCTCCTTACGCTCCACACGAGGCAGCTTGCAGGCATCGGGCAGGATTGAAGCGCAGATAACCGACTGCCACCGCCTGCTGCAGCGCCTTGTGCAGCACACCATTCACGCACTTGACAGTCTTCGCAGACAGCCCCGCCTTGTCGCCGTGCGGCTTTTGCAGATCGTTATAGAAGCTCTGAATTTCGTGTGTGTTGAGCGCTTCCAGTTTGATTGCGCCGAGCGCGGGCTTGATATGATTGTTGACATGCTGCGTGTAATTCAGCACCGTCATCGGCTTCACGCCGCCCAAATACTCCACGAGCCAGATATCGAGCCATTCGCCGACGGTCATCTTTAGCGGCTCCTTGTAAGTCCCGCTGTTAAGCTCTACAGCCGCGTCCTGCATCTTTTCTCGCACCTCTTTTTGGGTTTTGCCTGAAAATGAGCGCTGGATCTGCCTGCCAGTGCCGGGATCATACCCCGTCGTGATGCGGGCCTCCCAATAGGTGTATGCCGCTCCATTGCGTGTGACGGTCTTCTTTCTAATCGTGCCCGCACCCTGCGCGGCGCGTGAATTACTCTTTCTCGCCATTTTTCCTCCTTTAAAACGCATAAGCCTGTTGATAAAATGAGAATGCGGGAGGGAACTCCTCCCGCATTCTCTTTAAGCTCTCAAAAACTCGTCAATCGCGTCCCGCGGGACGCGGATCGTCCTGCCAACGCGGACGCTCCGGAGCTTTCCACAGCGGACGATACTGTAGGCCGCCGTGCGGCTAATGCGAAGTGCCTCCCCCAGCCTCGGCAACCGTGAGAACGAGCGGAAGCTCACCATCTTTACAGGAAGGAACTTTATCCGGCATTGCGCTGTCCCCCTTCCGCCCCCGTCTGCTCCCTGAGGATAAAACAATAAATATCTTTGTAATCACGAAGGTCCTGCCTCCTGTACACGTTTTCAGGGTAGCGCTCCGCCAGCGCTTCCTCCGCCCGGCGACACGCTTGTTCATAATTTTCAAATTCCTCGAATTCGGGATTCGGGAAAAAGCGCGTCAGGCCGATAGCTTGATCCAGACTGTTCAGAACACCGGCACCAGTCCAGCTAATAATAACAACATAATTCTCCATTTTAAATGTCCTCCTCATACCTATCCGCGGCGTTCAAAAGACTGCGGACGGTGATCATTTTGTTAATTTTGAACGGAATCATCCCGAAAATCGCGTTCGGGAAACGATCCGCAAGCATGGCACTTGCCCAGTCACAGGCCTCCAGAAAGTCGTTAAAGCCTTTATAGCTGGGCCTACGGATGTACTGGCGCATCGCCTGTGCCCGATTCCAACTGCTCATGACAGCAGCGCCGTTTGCTCCAACAACAGTGTAGTAGAGAAACATATCCTCAACGCTCCTTTAATTTCAAATTTTCGAACCCCCAAACAGAATTGGCCTTCGGGGAAGTGCGGTCCTTGTCTTTACCGACAGGATAACCGGCGGATAAGGCAATCGAAAAGAGCAGCCCAGAAAAATATCTGTCGTTGCAGAGATTGCCAAAACGCCTGGCAAATGCTTCATACAACCTCCCAGTGGGCGTCCACACGCCGGTGGCAATCTCACAGTCCTCCCTTAAAAACTGTGCTACGCTGTCAGCGATGCTCTCCCCGCCATCTTCGGTAACAGCGTTGATCGGGAACTCACCGACGAAGCGGTAGTTGCTCTTGACAAGACGGCGATAAGCGGCCAGCGCCTGAACGATGATCGCATCGCGCTCAGCGTTGAGCTTTTCTTCCAGCTGAAAATCACGCTCATTCAACGGGACCGTTCTTGCAAACGGGATGACGACGAGCCTGTCATAAAAGGCAGCGTCCTTGTTCGGCAGCAGGACGACGTGGTTGCTGCCGTAGAGAAATTTGGCACTATTTGTAAATTGTAAGTAGTCGCCAAACTTCACGTCCCCCGAAATAGAATCCGCGCCGGTCAGCTTTTTCAGCACACTGACAGCGGTTCTGTCGAGCCGCTCGTCGGATAAATCCGCATCTACGCAAAGCTTTTTTCCGTACAGGCTCGACGTCGCGAATCTCCGACCGAACTCGTTCACCGAAAGGGCAACAACGAGCTCGTCATCAAAGCAGTTCTTCACGACGTTGGACAGAACAGACTTTCCGGAGTGCTTGCGGCCCTGGAGCAGGATGATCGCTTTTCCATGCTGATCGGGGACGAGAAGATAGCCAACGGCCTGCCAGATCCGTTCCTGTAGGACGGGATTGCCAAGCGTGACATCAGCTAAAAACCTCTTGAATTCAGGACAATCCGTCCGCTCGCCGCGGCTGAACGACGCCCGGAGATGTGTCGTGACCAAAATTGTCGGCGTCGGTACAAGCCTTTCCCAACGGTCGAGGTCAAGGACGCAGTCATCAAAAGCGACGCAGTTGCAATTGAAGTCAGGGCGGATAAAAAGCTTCGGCTCTGTCTTCAAAATCTTGAAGATCTGGTCGACAAAATTTGCGCTGCCGCACTGTTCGACAGCAGGTCTGCAAACCTCCATAATGATTCTCTTTATGTCTTCGCTGCTTTTCAGGGCATAGTGTCCCTGCTGGTATACCAGCCATCCCTTCCTAATACAAAACATTGGTATCGTCTGGATCAGGCCTTGTGCAACCTCATAAGGTGTGATATTATTTCCAGAACCGACACGACCACGAACAGCGTTTTGAGCAGGACGCGAGAGCACCGCTCCGTGGACAGGCTGTATTGCCTGGGCAGGTCTGCCCGATGTTTTTACCAGAGCCACGCTCTGGGTGTTATTCGTCTGAACCGGCGCGGGCAAGCGCTGGTTTGCATCGGTTTCTTCCTGGGCTTCAAGCTCCTCAACCGGGTACTCCGGATCGAAAAGTTCAAACTCCCGTGCCTGGTCCCACGCATCGTCATCCCACGTCATTTTCCATTCGCGCTCTCGCTGCTTCATGTCCACTTCGTCGGGATCGGTGGAGCGAAGCGCGTCCTTGAAGGCCTGCTGGTTCCGCTCGTCCTGCATGTCCTGCCGCCAAAGGGCATCGAGATCAGGACCATCATATTTAAATAACTCCGCTGAAAACTCCTCCTTTTCATTAATTAGAAACCGCAATTTTGTTCCTGTGCTGCGTGCTCTCCTTTCGATGCGCTGATCTTATCATTTTATGGGGACAAAACGTAGGAGCAAAAAGTTCCGCAGAAAAAATGGAGCCTCCGCCAGTATTGGCGGAGGCTTCCTCATATTACGTCTCAGATGCCCGAGGCTTTTTCTTCCGGCTTGTGGATTCTTTCATCGCCTTTCGGAATTCGCTAAGCGGAAGTACCGAGTCTTTCTGAATTTCATCGGAATCAATGTATTGATAAATTTCAACGATGCGGCGGTAATACTTTTCATCATCGAGCTGAGAGGGGGTATACTCGCTGATCTTTTCCGCAATGGGGTAGGCATCGCGAATAAATGTGTATGCTTTGAAGAAGTCCTGATCCGTCCAGGATGGCATTTCCTTTGGCGGAAACATTGCGTTCATGCTGGCAATGCTGGCAGAAAGGAGACGACGGTACTCAACGCAGTATTCAAATGAAGCCTCTGCGCTTTTTTCATCCTCGCTGGACAGCAGCGGAATCGCAGCTTCACAGAAGAGAATATCCCAAGGAAGGTCGATCATCTCGGCTAAATCTTCATCATCGATCACCAACGGGTATTCATATCGATTGCAAAGGACGAACAGGCAATCAAGGTAGTCGTACAAATCCATATCAGAGAGCTGATGGTCAACGGTCCATTTCGCTAAGAGTGCAATAAGGTGGAAGCGAAATGCCATCTCAAATTTGTGGATCTGCATGGTCGCGACAACATACTCTCTGGCTTTTTCCCCGGCTATTTCGATCGTTTTGTCGATGGCTGTTTTGCTGTCATTTCTGCAGGCATCTTCGTAGACCTTTTCAACATCATCTCCCATTTCGCTGATTTTTCTGAAGATATCGTAATATGCCAGATAAGTCGATTTAAGGAAATCATACGGATTCTTGCTCTTGCTCGTGAGCATCATCAGCTCTTTCCGCCGCGCAAAAAGATCGAAAATTTCAATCTGACGGCATTCTTCCGCCAGAGTTTTATACAGTTCCATAAACCGCAGATCTATGAAGCTATAAAAACGTCCCTTGCTTGTCATATCAGCGATAGCAGGTTCCTTTATACCTTCTTCTTTTGCTTGCTCCGTGCGCAGCTCACTCATGCTTTTGAAGACGCTTTCGGCTTTTCGCAGCGCTTTTATAGCGGCCTCATCTTCATCAGTCGGAATATTCCCTTTAATATCCTTCAGTTCACTTTTTAGGGTGTATGGGTAATAGCAAAAAGAGTGAACAGTCTGAGTTGCATTCTGATCATTTTCCAGCCATTCCTCCAAGAAAACAAGTGCGGTCAGATTAACAATGGAATTTTTGGTGTCTTCGTTTAACGGCATTTTAAGTTCTAACTCAGTAAGAGCTTTAGTTAGCGCCAGCTCTGCAGATTGAACAATCCCAAGTGTAAAGAACAGATCCGTGGTAGTGAATTCTTCCGAGCCCTGAAAAGTCTCATCCATAGCAAATTCCTCCATTGTTTTTATTGGGCATAAGGGCTATATCCAATGTCAACTATAAGAGGTTTGCAGACACATGTCAACGAATCGGAGCAATACTTTTTTGATTTGTTCCAATGTTCCAACGAAAAGTAGTCTATATTTACGCTCAATATCTACCTCTTTTCCCTTATTTTTCATTTTATAAAAACCATTGGAACATTGGAACAGAGAAGTATCTATAAAAAAATAGAATCTCACCGTGAGGGGTGAGGATGAGCGCCGCAGCGCGAAGGAGAGGGGACGAGGCTCGAAGCCACGCAACGCGTTGGCTTTGGGCCTACGGAACGTCCCCTCTCCTTTTTCCCCGTATCAGAAAAGGCTCACTTCTTGCGTCCTTTCAGATAGTTCTTGCCGCCCCTTATCATCAAGTACACGTTTGCCGCCAGAACGCAGCCAGCGGCAAAATCATATAAGGGTGTTCCGATAACAGCAAAAAAGACAGGCATGAAATCACCGCTCTTTCCGAATTGAGGCGCAAATGCCCTCAGCTAAAAACAGGACGAAGAGCGTGAGCATCATTCCGGCCATTACGAAGTTTAGATTCAAGTCCATCCCCTCCTCAGCGTCTTTTGCCGCGTGTGCTGACCTTGCAGCTCGACTTGCCGCGGCCTTTGGCGTGGTGTACATGCACGGAACAATAGAGGTCTACACTACTGCCGCGTGCTTTATAATTTGACTTTGCTTTGATCTTTCCAGACATGGTTAATACACCCCTTCATATAATAGATTTTCGACATCGTCGATGGTGAAGCCCTGGTCTAACAATCGATCGACCATCTCACCTGTAAAGCCAAACGCCTTTGCGACCGACTTTAGAAGTGCGAGATGCTCCCCCTCAGAGTGAGGTGTTCTCGGATATAGCGACGTATCCCAATACCCCCACGACGAGCGATAGAATTTGGAGGCATCGAACGTGCCGCGGGTGATGCGACCCCTACTATCGATCTTCACAATATCTCCCATCTCGATATCAACCTTCTCTCCACGCCCAAGCCAGTTTCCGCAGCGAGCCAGCGCCTTGTTCAGAATCTCAGCGGTGGAGGCGTAGATGTAGACGCCGACTTTCGGGAAATGAACGATGTTGAGAGGATTATCTCCTTTAATGAGGTATAAATCATCCCGTTCAGACAGCACCGTAAACGAAAAAGATCCCTCGACTGCTTCTGCTGTGTATCGCAGGCTGGAAAAGTCGAGGGATTTTTGCTGCTCAATGAGCTGCACAGCGATAAAACTATCTGTCTGCACCTTTGTTCTCGGCAGGTGTTTTGTGCGGCGCAGCTCAAGGTCGTTCCAAATGGTGCCATTATGCGCCAGCGCAAAGGTTTTTCCCTTTACATGTCCGAAAAAGGGGTGGTTGTTAAAATTCTTCTTTGCACTGCCCTGTGTCGTCATCCGCGTGTGTCCCGAGACGACGTGAGCCTCCGCAGGAATCCGCAGATGCAGCCGATGCGCCGCCAGCGGACGCTTGTAGATTTGAAGCCCACGCGATGTGTTGTAGGCGATACCAGTGGCATCGGTGCCGCGCGCTTCTGCCGCGATAGAGAGCTTCCGAATCAAGCGATTTTTCTGGTTGACGCTCAGCGCGCCAGTGTAGTCAACGAAACCGAACAAACAGCACATCAAACTTCACCCTCGCTTTCAATCGGCTCATTGATGTAGAGCCTGCGCTCTTTCAGATACTGGAGCAGCTCAGGCTTCGTGCAGCCAAGCATGAAGCTGGACCAGGACATGGCTTTCAGATCATCATCCGTCAGGTAGATCGCGGCGTCGATGATGCAATCGAGCAGTTCAAGAGTTGCGATCAAGGTGTTGTACTTCAACGTACCGCGGAACATCCGAAACTCTACAGTGTCTGCGTTCGTCAGATTTACCGCCGTGTACCGACCGGCGTGGCGACCGCTTTTGGCGTGGTCGAGGATTTCCTTTGGCTGATCTTTATATCCGTACCTTGCGGCCCACTGGTTCAGCTGCCCTTGCGTGCGGCGGGAGAACTTGAGCAGCTCGTCCCAGAACTTTTCAACGAAGAACAGAACGCGTGCGATGGCTGCATCCTGTGAACTCTCGGTATTGCCAAACGCGGTGCGGTTGACGTGAACATGGAGCCCGCAGGTGCCCGCCTGATGACTGGTATACCCCAGTTTTTTTGCTTCTTCCACAATCCGCTCCCACGGCATGCCGTGCAGGTGGAAATCGAGGGTCATCGGGTGGGTGACGATCTCGAACCCCTCATCAAGGCTGCCGTCGTGCTTGCAGTAGGCCAGCGGCTGTTCAGCATTGGCGATGTGCAGAATCTCGGCAGCGTTGTCATTATCTTCACCGGCACCGTCGATCTCGAGTTCAACGCCGAAGAAGCGATTACCGTCGCCGTAGAAAATGGGTGTGGGTTTGAAATAGTAATCGTGGATAGCGTCATTATCGCACAGGGCGAGATAACATTCCTGACAGTAGGGGGTATCGCCGCGGTACATTGCATTGTCTCGGGAAATGAGTTCGTTACAGTCAGAACAGCGCTCGTAGTAGCGGTCAAAGCAATTCTGACAGAGCGGCTGATCCTCACTGCCTGCATCATCGTCCCGCCAGATACGATCTCCGCAGCAGGAACAAAGAACAGTTTTGGTTTCCAGACAGTCCGGACAGAGCAGCTCGCCGTTGAATGGGTAGAGCTCGTCCTTGGGAAATTCTTCTCCGCAGTCGGTGCAAACGAGTTTTGGCAGCGCGAAGACTTTGCTGTATTTTTCAATCTGCTCATCTGAAAGCGACTTGAAGTTTTCGCTGTCGGCTGGCGCGGAACATACGAAAAACGTACCATAGATGACATCGTAGGCTTCTCCGGTTTCAGGGTGTTTCAAGGGGCGATTCTGCGGCAAACCGATCAGCTTGCCTTCATCGTTGCAGATCAGGGCGACGGGATCGTTGAATGGGTAGACGGCTTCGATGAGGCCGCCGACGAGGGACTGCATGGATGCGAGAGAGCCATCGATTTCGACGGTGCGGGGTTCAACATTCGGCTCGACAAATAAAATTCTCATGGTAATATCCTCCAAAAAAGATAGCAGTCAGAATTGCTTCTGACTGCTTCACAGGAATGATATCCAGTTGAAAAAATACACTTTTACGAACGGAATCAAGCAACATCATGGTAAGAAGAATTAAGTAAAGCGAGGTAAATTACCATGATGGACAACAATTTACAACAAAGCCTGCGCGAGCTGCGCAGCCATAGAAAACTACCTGAACGTGAGGGGGAATACTGGAGCGATGAAGAGCGGGAGAATCTGTCTCAAAAATTTAATGAAGGCGCTGGTATTTCGGAGATCGCGGTCGCATTGCATCGCAGTGAACCGGCAATTATGCAGCAGATTGAAAAGCTCGATCTATTTGACCGCAAGGAGAATCCGCGGCGTCAGCGTGCCGCAAGACAGTTGAATTGCTTATGTGGCCGCTGTGGCAATGATCCGACATCGTGTCCGCTTCGGACACAGTGCGAGCAGGGAAAGGAGTGCAACTGAATGTTTGAAAATTACGATGATGTGCTGACGGTCGAAGAGGCCTGCGAAGCCTTGAAAATCGGATACAATGCGATGTATGAGCTCTTAAATACCGGTAAGCTCAAGGGCTATAGAAACGGCAGAGTATGGCGAATTCCGAGGGCCGCGTTGGTGGAGTACATCAGGAATTGTACAAATAAATAAAAGCGAAAGGCAAGCACTGCAGTAAGTGCTTGCCTTTTGCTCATGACGAGGGAATGGTATTACAGAAGAACGTTTCATGTGATCTCGCTTTTTTCCTGTACGCGTAGCCGATTATAAAGAGTAGCCCGACTAATGCCAAGCTTTTTTGCAAGCTCAGACATTGTACAATTATTTGCACTGCAGTAGTGCGTCAATATAGCGTACTCAGCGTTACGGACATCTTCGCGGTAGCTGCCGCTGATCAGTAGCGGGATATTCGGACAGACCTCTTTCGTTGCCTGAATATCTAGGCATTCTGACACAAGGCCGGAAAGATAACCGCCTTCATTAAGTCGCTCGGGCTCTGCCAGAGCGGTGATCCGCTCTGCTACGCTGACGAGTTCACGAACATTGCCCGGATAGCCGTACGCAAAGGCGTTAAAAAATGCTTGGTGAAGATAAGGATGAATGCGAATGGCAAGCTCACTGTCGAAGAAATTGAGGTAGTACTCATAAAGCAGCGGGATATCTTCCGGACGCTCACGTAAAGGAGGTATTCGCAAGCAGAGAATATTGATACGATAATAAAGATCGTTTCGAAATTCGCCACGGGCGACCATTTCTGAAAGATTTCTGTTTGTCGCAACGATAAATCGCACATCGACAGAGACGGGTGCGCTGCCGCCAATCCTGACGATCTCACGTTCCTGCATAACACGGAGAAGTTTGGACTGGAAGCTAGGCGAAAGCGCATCGATATCATCAAGGAATACCGTTCCGTGATTTGCGAGTTCGATTAGGCCACTTTTGCCTTTTGAAGAGGCACCTGTAAAAGAATTTGCAGTATAGCCGAACAGTTCGCTTTCTATCAGGGTGTCTGGAATCGACGCACAGTTGATTGCAACGAACGGGTAATGACGCCGCTGACTGTACCCGTGTATGCTTTGGGCGAAGAGCTCTTTGCCGGACCCAGTTTCCGCATTAATCAGCACTGTGGAATTTCTCATAGCAAACCGCTTTGCAGTATCGATGGCTTTTCGGATGGCGGGGGAGGTCCCTATAATGTCTTCAAAGGAATAGCGTGTGGAAAAATTTTTTCTCTTACTTTCCTGCCGGATCATCGCCTCGGATTCCAGAATGCTGGAGGCTTTTTCAAACATGAAGCAAATGCGCGGAAAGCTGCTACCGATTTTGAGTGGAAAGATATTACCGATCACATCAGTATCGAAAATGGTCAACTGTATGTTGCTTTCCTGTCCACCACTGCGTTGCAAGCGTTCGATGATTTTGGAGGGAAGAATATCCGTTAGAGGCTTTTGCAAAACGCTGTCCCGATAACAATGGAGAATATCAAATGCTGTCTTATTTACATAGGTAATGGTCATGTTTGAATCCGTATAAATCACACCACAAGTGGTGCTTTCCAGAAGAGAGCGGACTTCAGAAACGTATTGATTTTCCCTTTCCATATTGCGGATGATCTGAAGCGCGTTATTAATACCGTCTTCGATACACTTTCGACTGAAATAGTAATAACCGTCCATGCCGTGCTTTTCCGCGTGCATCAAGCTGACACTGTTGCCAATCACCCCGGTATAGCCATCCGCTTTCAGTTGCCGAATAAGATCTTTGACTCCATCCTGGGAATAAAAAAAACGATTGTATTTAATATGAAGGCATTGCTCAAGACTTGATAGATCAATTTCGTACTGCGGCGATAAAACGACCGCAGTTTTTTTGTAATCCTTTACCCTGTTGTGTAGCAAAAGAAAATCCTGAAGGTTGGGCAGAACGATATAGCACGGGATCGAGATAAGCGGAGCAAGGCGCTCATAGTCAAACGGGCCAAGGACAATCGCCTGTATCGCTTTTTCTTCGATCAGATTCAATACAAAGTTGATGTCAATATTTGCAGGGGCGCCGTTATCCGGAATAAAGAAAAGCTCGACTTGCGGAAACATATCCGCAGTCTTGATTTGTTCTACATATTTTTCAAAATAGCTAGAGCCCACAACAGCAATTTTCTGCACGGGCAGAACACCTCCTTGAAAGACACGTTGTTTCCATGTATAGTTATTATATATAAAGTCTGCATTGATGTAAACAATTATATACGTAGATTCTAAAAAAATAGACACATTTGCCGCTGGAAGAGTAGTAAACAATGTTTCTTGTATAAAACACACAGAAACTAAGCGAATGTGGCGATCGATAGAGACAATAATTTGTTTAAAAGCGTGGCTTGTAGTTGGCACGCAATTTGCTGTTATAAGCGTGACCGAGCTAATTCGGTGAAAATAAAATGGAGGAAAAGAAATGAAAAAAAAGATCTTATCGTTTTTGCTGTGTGTTGCAGCAGCACTGTCGCTCACTGCCTGTGGCGAGCAGGGGCAGACTGATTCTTCCGACAGTCTACCCAAGATCAATGATCTTGAGCTTCTCAGCGGTGCAGCTACCGGCTCGTGGTATACCATCGGTGCCGGTATCGCAGATAAGTTCAATGACAACTATGATGGCTTCCCGATGACCGCTATCCCCGGCCCCGGCTCTATCGGTAATGTGCCGGTTATTGCATCCGGAGATTCCGAGATCGGTATGAGCTATGGCCCGTTTTTGATTGCGGCGCAGAACGGCAAGGCGCCTTTTGAAACCTCTTACACCAATCTGCGTGCGATCTGCGCAATGCAGCCCACGGCAATTCAGCCGCTGACCACGCTTGACATCGATACGTTCGGTGAGTTTGTAAACGGAAAGATCAAGGACACCTTGGGCTGCTATCCGGTCGGCAATGCGTCCACTTTCGTCATTGAGACTATTTTCAAGCAGTATGGTCTGGACAGTATCTCTGCAATTGAAAGCTGGGGGGCCAAGGCGTATTACGCTGACGGCGGTTCCCTCTCCGATGCATGGTCGGATCGCCACGTTGCGATCATGATGCCGATGCAGAACGTTCCTGCTTCGTCTGTCACGGAATCTCTGGTTACCCGCTCCGATGGACATCTTTTCAGCTTGGATGATGAAGTAATCGAAAAGCTTGTTAATGAAAACGGCTTCTCCGCTTATACCATCCCTGCCGGCACGTACGAGGGCCAAACAGAGGACATTAAAACGGTCGCGCTCCCCATTGTTATCTTTACGACCGAAGATGCCGACGAGGAAATGATCTACAATCTTACCAAGAGCATTTATGAAAACAAGGAGTATTTCGAGGGTGTTCACAGCTCGTTTGCAGAGTTTGATCCAGATACGATGAATGAAGGCACGGCCATCGCGCTTCATCCCGGTGCAGAGCGCTTCTACAAGGAGATCGGTCTGATGTAAATGTTTTACTCCTAAGAGCAAATATTAGAGAGGTTTTATATGAACGAAGATAAAAAAACAAATACGGGCGGTCTGGATACCGCCCCAGATTTCGAAAACTTTGAGAAAGCGGATGTGTCTGAAGAGCTGCTGGAAGAGGCCAACGGAAAATACAGAGATCTAAAGGGCTTCCCTCGCTACCTCGCTTTCGGCATCGCTGTCGCGACCACACTCATTATTTTCTATACCGCGTTTGCAGGCGTTTTTCTACCGATGGTACAGCGCAGCATTATCATCTGCTCCATGTCGGCGCTGACTTTCCTTTGGTGCCCCACAACGAAAAAAAGCAAGTTTGATCGTTCAAAAGTCCCCGTATACGATTGGATCATGGTCGCAATGTCGATTTTTTCCTTCGTATGGACCGTCAGCAATAACGAACGCTTTATGACAAGAGTCCCGTTTGCTTCGGAGATCCAGACCCTTGACTATGTGGTAGCGCTGGCATTGGTTTTTATGATCATTGAAGTAGGCCGCCGTACGCTTGGTATTTCGATCTCAATCATTACACTTGCTTTTATTGCCTATGCGTTCTTAGGCCCATACTGCCCGGCGATGTTCCGCTATAAAGGAATCACGCTTGCTAAATTTGTAGAACAGACCTATCTGACAACCGAGGGTATGTTCGGTTCGCTGACCGGTATGGCTGCGACACTGCTTTTCGGATTCCTCGCATTTGGCACATTCCTCCAGTGCGTGGGCGCCGACAAGTATTTTATGGACATCTGCATTTCCGTCGCAGGACGCCGCCGCGGTGGCCCGGCAAAGGTGGCCGTCATCTCCAGTGCTGCAATGGGTACGATCTCCGGCAGTTCTATTGCCAATGTTGTGACGACTGGTACGCTGACCATCCCGATGATGAAGAAGACTGGTTATACCGCAGAGGAAGCGGGTGCGATTGAGACCTGCGCGTCTACCGGCGGTCAGATCATGCCTCCAATCATGGGTACGGGCGCGTTTATCCTCGCAGAAACCGTTGGCGTGCCATATAGTGATGTCTGCTTTGTGTCCATCATTCCGGCGATTCTGTTTTATATTGCAATCTATTTCTTGGTCGATTTGATTGCCAGGAAGCGCAATCTGCACGGACTTCCCGCATCTGACATTCGCCCGCTTAAACAGACGATGCACGCTGGCGGTGTGTTCTTTATCCCCATCCTGATCCTCGTCGTATTGCTGGTCCTTGGCTATACGCCGTTCCTCAGCGGTGTCGGCTGCGCGCTTTTGATCCTGTTGATCGGCCAGATTCGAAAGGACACGCGCGTATCTGCCAAAAAGATCGTTTTTGCACTGGAAGACTGCGCCAAGAGCTTGATGTCCATCGGCGGCGTTATCTTCTGCGCTTCGCTGATTGTTTCGATGATCAACATTACGGGTCTGATGATGAAGACCTCTGCGATCATCCTCAGCTTTTCGCAGGGGAAGCTCTGGCTCACCCTTCTTTTGGTCGCACTGATTGCCTATATTCTCGGTATGGGGCTCCCAATCAGCACGAGCTACATTATCCTTGCTACCCTGTCCGCGCCGGCCATCGTGTCGCTTGGTGTTGATATGCTGGTCGTCCATCTGACGATTTTCTGGTTTACTCAGCTTGCGACGATCACACCTCCGGTATGTATGACGGCCTTTGCCGCTGCGGGCATTGCCCAGGGGCAGCCGATGAAAACCGGCTTCACTGCACTTAAAATGGGCTTTACCTTCTATTACGTGCCTGTGCTCTTCGTCTATTCTCAGCTTATCAACGGTGCTTGGTGGGTTCAGTGCATAATTGCGGTCTTTGCCATCATTGCGATCTATTTCCTTGGAACCTTCACTGAGAAGTACTTTATGGGCGATCTCGGGAACATCCAGCGCTTTACAGGCCTTGCGATTTTTGCCGCTATCTATTTCATGATGTTTGATGGATTGACCATGCCGATGCGCGGTGCATTGCTTGCATTGGCAGTGGCCCTGATCGCATCGCTCTACATTGTGCAGAAAAAGAAACAGCAGGCGGCCGCTTAACGTCTCATAATGCGTTCATATTTCCTCTAATACTTTCTTTGCCAGAATGGAATTAAATCCATTCTGGCAAAGAGGGGACTTTTTAGCGCCCAAAATTCAGAAAAATCTAATAAAATTTATAAAAAAAGAATAAAAATTCAACCAAGGAGGATATTATTATGGAAAAGGTAACAGTGATCGGCGGCGGAAACGGTGCATTTGCAACAGCTGCTGACTTAACGATCCGAGGCAATCAGGTTACGCTTTTTGAGCTTCCACGTTTTGCCGCAGGACTGAGTGAGGTGATCGAAAAAGGCGGCATTGAGATGGAGGCCTATGCCAATAACGGTCTGACGGGCGGATTTGCAAAGTTGCATAAGATCACCACAGATATCGGTGAGGCGCTTGCAGAGTCAGACATTGTGTTCATCGTGGTTCCCACATATTCAATGGATACGATCGCTTCTCTGTGTGCTCCGCATCTGCGCGATGGGCAGATTATCGTGCTTACGCCGGCTAACTTCGGTGGTGCACTGTACTTCCATAACGTGATGCGCAGTGCCGGATGCACGGCAAAGGTAACTCTCGTCGAGCTTTCCTGCATGATTTATGCCTGCCGTAAAAAGACGCCCTCTTCTGTTTGGGTGCGCGGCTACAAACACAATATGGGAACAGCCTGCTTCCCCTCCTGCGACACAGATGTGGTCATGCCCCGTCTGAAGACGCTGTATCCTCACCTCAAAGAATATCACAATGTTCTTGAAACCGGCCTGTCAAACATCAATACGACCATGCACACCTCAATCATGCTTCTTAATGCCGCATGCATCGACAACGAGGAGGACCGCCTGTTCTATCGCGAGTGCTGCACAAAGTCGCTGGACAACCTGATGGATGCGCTGGACGCTGAACGCCGGAACCTGAACGTGTTAGGGGATACCGATATCCCCCACCTGACGGATATTATTCGAGACTGGTACGCTCACCAGGGCGCGGAGGGTAATACAATCTCCGAGCTGCAGCACTCTCTGCCGCACTTTGGATACAGCCCGATGCCCAAGACCATGGATTATCGCTATATCACAGAGGATGTTCCGTTTGGCCTGATTCCGAGCGTCGAGTTCTTCAAGCAGTTTGGCTTTGAGTATACCGTGCATAAAGCACTTGTCGATGTGATCTGCGCCGTCTGCAAGCGCGATTTCTACAAGGAAGCCCGCACCATGGAACAGCTCGGCATTGCTGGTATGGACCGTGAACAGTTAATTCGCTATCTCGAAACCGGAAAGTAAGCGTTTAAGGGGTGAGCTTGAAACCATAGAACATCTTATGGAATCAAGCTCACCCCATACCTCGGCCAATAAGGAGTACGAACAATGAAATTTTCCAGCAAAGTTGAAAAATGCGGCCTGTCTCCGATGCGCAAGTTCCACCCGTACGCGGTGGCGGCGAAGGCACGCGGCATCAACATCTATCACCTCAACATCGGCCAGC